>Ga0208456_1000048_pt1 | contig 116977 bp, 102 predicted proteins | sample June2015DPH_4_10_2_FD_184691 | JGI IMG/M metagenome (GOLD analysis project Ga0208456, IMG submission 184691) | Peatland microbial communities from SPRUCE experiment site at the Marcell Experimental Forest, Minnesota, USA - June2015DPH_4_100... | ecosystem: Environmental > Terrestrial > Soil >... | reverse complement strand
GTCCAGCTGCAGGCGCCTGGCCACCATTGCCCTGAGGGCGGGGAGTGCCGACTTCGAGACAATCTCGTACGGGCTTATCATTACTTTATTACTTATGTTATAACCAGTTATTTAAGGGTAGTCGGGTGGAACTGTCAAGTCCTCGGCGGTTGCGCCGTCGTTCGTCTTCCTGTAAAGTTTCGTCGGGTGTTCCGTTCACTGCATTCACCAGACTGAGAAGCTGTCCAACTCGATAGCTTAGGGCGTTATCCAGAACGGGAGAGGGCAACCCGTTCCTTTGGCAGTAGTCCTTGATGTCTCTCAACATTTCGAGATTGGCGTGGAGCAGTTCGGTGTTCAAATCGTGTAATTCCCGAATCTGCCTTGGGGTCATCTGATATACTGCCTCTGCGCATTTTTCGCCATTTCCCTCTCGGTGAACCAAGCTTGAAGTTCCCTGTGAATCGACTTTCTCACCTTGAGATTCATGGTTCCCTTCTCGCCTTCAAGAACTCTCAAAGTCGCGTCGAGATGATTGACAGTATCGTATAGCAATCGGCTCATCTGGAGTTGACAGTAGAACATGAACTGAATCTTTCCCGCTACATGGCTTGGGGTCGCTGGTAGCTCCCTCATACAGTCCTGATAGAGGTGGAATCCATCATCGATGTATTTGCTCATGTCCTTGAAGTCCTTGATGTCCCGATGGAGAACTCGCTGGCATTTCTGAAGAGTCAGCGGGATGGATTGCGTCTTCCTCTTGACTTTGTTCATCGTAATGCCATCTTCCACTGCTTCTTGGCCCGTTCCCGTTCCTTCACCCATTCCGAAAGCTCACTACCGATTGCTTTCGAGACCTTCAGTTCGAGCTTCTTCTTTCCTTTCTTGTGGGCTTCCAATTCCAAGTGAAGTAATAGGCTCAGATTGATTGAGAGCTGGGTTGCGACGCCCACATACGCGAGGTAGATATCTCGCGCCGAGGACTTGTCCATGACGCCTTGACTGTAGGCCTTGGACATTTGCTTGAATGACTTCTGCAAGTCGCTGGCATATGCGAAGGCTCCTTCTACCGACTGAGGATACTCCTTCCCTTGGAACGTGGAAGTTCGGGCTTCCTTCATTTGGCCTTGACCCTTTCAAGCTCCCGCTTGATTGCCCTCTCCATCAAAGTCGAGACCTCCACATCCTCGCGGATGGCCTGTATCTTCACTTCCTTCCACAACTCAGGGTCTATCCTGATTGAGGTGTATTCCCTCTTGGGTTTGTCAGGCATCTACCATCACACCACCACACCACCCCACATGATTTAAAGGTGTTGTTCTACGCCACGCCACCACAACACCCATATAGCAACACCACCACACCACTGGTAGTGGAAAGATGCAAATCCAGAACCTTCGGGAACAGCGTGGCAGGCTCATCTGCGACCTGAGGACAGAGGTTCGCAGGGTAGACGAAAACGAATACGCCGTAAAGTCGCAGTCGGGGAACGGGGAATACCAAGTCAGAGCGTTGGAGTCGGGCTGGACTTGCACCTGCCCCGACGCGACCTATCGAGGGCAGAAGTGCAAGCACATTTGGAGCGTCGAGTATTCCAAGAAACTCAGGAGCGCGGTTGAGCTTGGGATTCTCGCGGAGTTCAACACGACTGATGCCTGCATCTTCTGCGGTTCCAAGCACATCGTCAAGGATGGCATGAGACATAACAAAGCGGGCGATATTCAGAAGTTCAACTGCCTCGACTGCTCAAGATACTTCACGGTCAATATCGGGTTTGAACGGATGAAGCACGACCCGAAGGCGATAACGACCGCCATGAACCTTTACTTCAACGGAGAGAGCCTACGCAACACGGCCGAGTCCCTGAGGCTCTTGGGCGTTCAGGTCTCGCATCAGACTGTCTACAACTGGATCGCCAAGTATGTCGGCCTGATGGAGAGATACCTCGACAAGCTCACCCCGCGAGTCTCGGACACTTGGAGGGCAGACGAGTTGTGGGTGAAGTTCGGAGGGAAAATGAAGTATGTCTTTGCCATGATGGACGACGAGACGCGCTTCTGGATTGCCCAGGAGGTCGCGGACACCAAGAGGAAGCACGACGCGAGAGGCCTCTTCCACGAGAGCATGAGGCGAACCGAGAAGATTCCTGAGACCTTGATTACCGATGGACTCCCTTCGTATCACAGGGCTTGGTCGAAGGTCTTCAATCATCGGAAGTGGTCGGACATGACTCCGAAGCACGTTAAGGAGATTCGGTTAGCGGGGAATGTCCACAACAACAAGATGGAACGCATGAACGGGGAGATTCGAGACCGAGAGAAGGTGATGCGTGGGCTGAAGAGGACGGACACGCCGATTCTCAGGGGCTATCAGCTATTCCACAACTACATCCGACCGCATGACGCGTTGAAGGGACAGACTCCCGCAGACTTGGCAGGAATCAAGGTCAAGGGAGAGAACAAGTGGATAACGATAATACAGAATGCCTCTAGAACTCAGGAACCTAAGAACGATTAGGCGCGTCTATCGGTGTTCTCGTACATGGCACTCTTCATGCCGACCATATCGTTGAGCAAGGCTTCGTTGGCGTAATAGTAGTTCTCGTTCTCCTCCTCCTGCTTGATGGCATCTGTCTGCCACAACTGAATCAGTGTCGAACGGAAACTCGCCACTGATATCATGTTGTAGAACGCGATGTACCGCTCTCTGAGCAAGTCCCACCGCGCCCGAAACGGCTTCTCAGCGTCGATGGCCTGCCAGTAGTAGCTATTGTCCACACGAATGTGCTTATCCAGTTGCTTGATGTTGAAAGCGCTTCTGAGGACAGGGTATTGTGTCTTGATAATGTGTGAGATGACACTCTTGAGAAGAGCGTCATAGTCGTCTCTCTTATCTGCGAGGATTGCGATGAATGCCTCACCGCTTGCAAATCCTGATTTTGTCTTGATGACTATTCCTGCCTGTTCTAGCATGAAGAGATATCGGTAGAAGTCGTCGTCTTCCCCTTCCAAATCACCAAGGGAGATTTCGGTCATCTCTTTGGTCTTGAAGTAGAGGTTGTTCACGACCTTGACAATTGGAGCGAGAACATGCTTCGCTTCGTCTAGCCCAGCGAGTTGGAGCGAGGAAGCTCTCACCATTATGCTCTCAGCTCGTTGCCTCAGTAGGCTTAGCCGTTCTCCAATCGTGTTAGACATTTCTGCGTTGGATGTCGCCGATACTACATTCAGTTTCGAGTCTAGGGTTATCTTGCCCAAGTCCCTCAATGGGAGGTACTTGATCCATGCAGACTGAGGTTTCTCATCGTCTCTGATGATTCTAGGATAGTTCGAAAGCAGTTCTGCTTCCCATCTCTCTCTTATGGGGTCGTATCTCGCTTCGCCGACATTCGCCAGTTCTCCGTAGTGGTATCTGACATACCTCTTTGCGACCTGCGAGGCCTCACTCATGGATTCACTCAAGCATAATCACGCCTGTGGATACTCCTCAATGACCCTTGTCTCTCTCCTACCAAACACAACCCTGACTAGCCACCTGTCAGCTCTCTGCCATTTGCGGGCAAATGCCATAAGGCTTTCGCTAGTAAAGCCATCATATGGGTCAACATAACTCACTTCATCGGCCAAGGAATTGACCTCGGTTATTACTACTGCGTGGCATCTTTCCTCCAATCCTTCACCGAAGACCAACCAAGCGATACACGGAAGTCTGGCCTTTAGGTCTTCGTCAATGTCAGTCCTCTCTCTAGATATCTTCCGCGCGTCGAATTCGACAGATGGCACGGCCGTTAGGATTCGACTGTCTTTGTTGAGATTCCTCACCTTCTCCAAATCAGTCCCCGTTCTTTGAATCTCAACCACTTCCCCGATTTGACTGACTCCAAGACCCTGAATCTTCTCTGAGAGAAGGTTGTTGTTCAGGTACTCGATTATCATAAGGATGCAAGTAGGAACGCAAGCAGAACCTAAGAACTGATAGCGGATGGGAACTGGCAGACCTTTCGGGGCAACATTCCCAAGCAATTGCGAACTTCCTTGACTCCGAACTCTGTTCTAATAAATGCGGGTTCGACAACCACGCTCACCCTGCCATCCGACGAATCTTGACAGGGAGAAACCCGCCGAGGACTTGACAGAGCCAGTCGGGTTCTAGTGCAGAGAAGCGAGAGGCCAAGCTACGGCTGTTGGACTGCCGGTCACGTTTGCGCTGCTGGCGTGGTCTTACCGCGTGAAGTCCAACGGCGCAACCATGCACCAGTCAGAAGCAGGTAGGTCCCGAGAATGAGAACCAAGACACTGGCGATGACTGCGACTGTTGTGTCAGAAGCAACGACGCTGCCGTATATTATTACGTAGAAAACACCTACCAAAACATAGACCAGGGTCCACGGGAAGAACAGTACGAGAGACGGAGCGTAGAACCCACCGCCGATAAGAGAACCAGCCGCCCCAAGGATGGCAGAGACCACCAAGTAGCAACCAAGAGCCAGATAACGTTTGTCCCTTTTGCTCTCTCCTCCTCTCGTGGATAGCGAAAGCTCGGTCATGCCTGACCCACGCCAAAACGTGAGGATAAAAAGAATACCGAAGTCCTTCCCCAAGAAGATGAAGGTCGGGCGTTGAGGGCCGTGCCTGTGCGGCTGGTGCTGTCGTGACGCACCTCGCTGCCTCGATAGCCACTACATGGCTGTCCCAATACCGCTTCACTGACGCTCGTCCGACTTGCGGGGGTCCATGGATCGAATGCCTCGCCTACACGAGTAACAAGGACAACGAGCCGAAGTTCGACTTCAGTGCGGTATGATTCCTTGGTCTTTCTTGGCACGAAGATATCAATAACCTTGTTCGAGGGACGCTAGAATGAATCACGGACTGCTGCTAACGCTCCTACTCGCGGTGGGGTTTGCCTCTCCCGCCATGGCCGCCTTCGCCCTACCCATAGCCGGGAAGCCCCTACCCGCACCCAGTCCCTGCTCATCGTCATCGGACTGTGCCACTTGGAGTGCCTTCTTTTTCAAGGGATACATGCTTGTCGCTGTAGACGTAGCCGAGTCATTCGCAGTTGCAGTTGTCTTGATATTGTTGCTGCGGTGGCTGGGGAAGAGGCAGTTCATCTCCGGGACATTGAACCTCAAGGTTCCAATCCCAAAGGTCGTGAGGCTGGTGGCTCTATTGGCAGCCATCTATCCTACCATGGCTTACTTCATTTTCATCTATCTCGACCATGACCCTTCGCTAGTGCTCTCATCGACTTCCATCTTTCACAAGTGGTTCGGCTGGATAAACGGCACTCTGTACACATATAGGCTCGGGCCCTGGGCGTACGGGCAGGCATTCGGGGGCTATGCCGTCGTCATGTTGGGCTTGGCCTCACTCTGCATCTCGGTCTCTATTGGGCTCAAGAAGGCGGTCAGGTTCTTCGCCCTTCCTTGTGTCTTGGCTCTTCCAGTTATGATGCTTCTTTCCTTCCCAATTGGAGATATGACAAGCCAGGCTACCAATTTTGTTGCGACATGGGAGATTGCTAACGTGCAGATAGTCAGCAATTGGTTCGTCCTCATCGTCGCTGCGTGTCTGTTCCTCTATCTCAATAGGAACATCATTAGACGACCTTAGGTCCTCCCTCGGGGCATGAAAGCGATGCTCTATGACTGCCCGAGCGCCCCAGACGCGAGCGGAGCGAGCGGTTCGGGCGCTCGGTATACGCACCCACAAGCTTATTGGAGGAGGAATCCGCGAATGTCTTCTTCACAACAGGGGATTCTTTGAAGTCCACTTTCTCGCAGATAGGACCAGAGGACGGCATATGAGCGAACCGAGCATCTTCCAGCTCTTCTCGCCCCCGCTGATTCAAGCGCTGAAGGAGAGGGGGTTCGAGACGCCGACCGACCCACAGATGAAGCTGGTCCCGCTGGTGAGGGCAGGCAAGAACGCGTTGCTGATGGCGCCGACCGGCACCGGGAAGACAGAAGCCGCGCTCCTCCCGATACTCGACGCACTGGTCAGGGAGGGCGAAGGACGGGAGAGGGGGACGAAGCTGCTGTACATCACGCCCCTTCGGGCCCTGAACAGAGACATGCTGGAGAGGATGCAGTGGTGGTGCAAACGCTTCGACATAAGGCTCGGCGTGAGGCACGGCGACACCTCTCAGGCGGAGAGGACCAACCTCAGCTTCGCCCCGCCCGACATACTGATTACGACGCCGGAGACATTGCAGATCCTGCTGGTCGGGAGGAGGATCAGGCAGAATCTTTCGAAGCTAAGATGGGTCGTGGTGGACGAAGTCCACGAACTTGCTGAGGACAAGAGAGGTAGCCAACTGAGTGTAGGACTTGAGAGGTTGCGCGACGTCGTCGAGAACGAAATCCAGATGGTAGGACTGTCGGCCACAGTCGGGTCACCCGAAAGAGTGGCCAAGTTCCTCGTCGGCAGTGGGAGGGATTGCGAGATCGTCAGGGTCCCGGTGGAGAAGAGCCTCTCGCTGAAGGTCGCCGCGCCGAGGGCGACAGAAGAGGACAGAATCCTGGCCGAGGCGATTTACTCTTTCCCCGAAGTGGCCGCGAGGCTGAGGATCATAAAGGAGACAGTGGAGAGATACAGGTCGGTACTGATCTTCACAAACACAAGGACTGAAGCGGAGGCGCTGGCTAGCAGGTTCAGGGTCTGGGACCCCAAGTTTCCCGTAGGAATACATCACAGCTCGCTATCGAAGGCAACGAGAGAGGCGGTCGAGAGAGGCCTCAAGGAAGGCAGACTCCTCGGGGTGATTTGCACGAGCAGCCTGGAACTAGGAATCGACATCGGCTTCCTGGAATACGTCATACAGTACAACTCGCCCCGGCAGGTGACCAGACTGATCCAGAGGGTCGGGAGGAGCGGGCACAGAGTCGGGGAAGTATCGAATGGAATGATCATAACTCAGGATTCAGACGATATGCTCGAGGCTGCGGTGTTGTGCAGGAAGGCCGTAGCCGGAGAGCTAGAACCACTCGAACCGGTGATGGAGCCGTACGACGTTGCGATCCATCAGGTCGCGGGCCTCCTCATTGAGCAGGGAAATTGGAACTTCGGTGACTTGGAGGGACTCCTGAAGAGGAGCCATGTCTATTCCCAGATGGACGGGCAGAAGCTGAAGAAGGTCTTGACCTACATGAGGGAGAGGTACCCGAGGCTGGCCTATTATAGCGAATCCGATGGCAAGGTCTTCCGGGCAAGGGACGTCAAGCCTCTCTTCAAGTACTACTTCGACAACCTGTCGATGATCCCGGACGAAAGACAGTACCTGGTGATGGAGGGGGACAGCTTCGTCGGAACCTTGGACGAGGCATTCGTCTCCGAGTACGGGGAGGTCGGCGTCAAGTTCGTCGAAGCCGGGAGGTGCTGGAAGATCGAACAGATCTACGGCAACAAGGTGTACGTGAAGGCGGAAGAGGACCCGACCGGAGCGGTTCCTAACTGGGTGGGAGACGAAATTCCGGTCCCAAGAGAGGTAGCTGCGGAGGTAGGGATGATCCGCCGCAGGTACGCCGAAGAAATCGAGAAGGGAGACGGGGAGAAGTACATTGGTGAGCTCTGCAGGACATACCCGGTCTCAAGGGAATTGATTCTGGACGCACTCAAAGAGGTGGCGGAACAGCATTCCGCGAAACTGCCGATTCCCTCGGAAAGGCTTGTCACGATCGAAAGATGGGACAGATACATCGTGGTCCAGGCGGCGTTCGGCCACAAGGTGAACCGTCTGCTGGCAAGGGTGATAGGACACCTCATCTCGGAAAGGATGGGGAAGTCGGTCGCCGTGCATCAAGACCCTTACAGGATAATCATCGAGGCGGACGTAGCTCCGTCGGCAGTCGTCTCGGTCCTGGAGGAGCTGCACAAGCTGGACCTCAAGACTGCGACTGAGAGGGCTGTGGAGAGGAGCGGGATCTTCAAGAGGCGGCTCATCCACGCGGGAAAGAAATGCGGAGCGATTGCCAAGGACGCCGAATACGCGAGCGTTTCGATAGCTGGCCTGATCGAGGCCTTGAGGGACACTCCTGTCTACGAGGAGGCCATGAGCATGATCTTCCACGACGACCTGGACTTGGCTGGGTCCGCCGACGTGGTCGAGAAGATCAACGCAGGCGCCATTGAGGTGCAGCTAATCGAGTCAGAGGCGCTTTCTCCGATTGCAAGGATAGGGGTTGAGGAGATCAGCAGGAGAGGGGAGATAGTCTCTCCTGAAAGGCTCAGGGCACTGCTCAAACAGTCCACGCGGGCGAGGGTTAACGACACATTCGTGGTTGCTGTCTGCACAAACTGCTGGAACTTCCTCGAACTGAGACGAGTCGGCGACCTGGAAAGCCTCCTGAAGTGCCCGGTCTGCGAGAAGGAGACAATCGGTCTTTCGACGGATTCTTACGAGAACGTCTTCTCACTTGCGATGAAAGCCAGGAGCAGGGCAGACATGCGGGGGAAGAAGCTGAGACTCGTCGAAGCTGTGAGGAAATCGGCGGAATTGCGGAAGGAGTATGGACACTCGGCTGACATGCTCATCGCAGGGAGGGGAATCAGGCTCGCGGAAGCAGCCACCCTAGCGGCGAGGATGAGGAAGGAAGGGACTGACCTGGTTGAGCTGATAATCGAGGGCGAGAGGGAGGCGCTCAGGCGTCGCTACTTCTTGGGGGCGTCCTGAGCCCGAGAGAGAATCATGGTCATTAGGGTCTTCTCGTCCACTTCGGCTCGCGTCCTCCAGCCCGTGTGCAGCATCGTCCTGTCATCCTGTTCGAGGTAGCCCCTCTTCACGTACCTGTCCAGAGAATACTCCACCCTCCACTTCGGGAACTTTTCGCGGAGAAACTGTTCGACCTCCCTGCGCGCTGCCCTTCCCTGCTTGGAATTGATGAAGGCGATAGTTGCGGCAAGGACAGCCAAGTCATCGATCCTGATGCCTGATGTCTCAGCCTCGCTGACTGTGGGCGGCTCCTTGAATCTGAGGAGGAACCGGGACGAGTCGTCGGTCCCGTCAGCCCCCTTCACCTCGAAGACCTCCAGTCCGAGGGCAGAGACGTCTTCAGAGAGGACCTCGACTATCTTCCGGTAGTCCCTGCCGAGATGCCTCTTCATTTCCCAGCCTTTGACGCCAGGGTTTCTCCCTCGCTGCAGCACAAGCACTTGGAAGGCCTTCCTGACCTTCCTTTCGAGGAGAGCCTTGTCTGTCGACTCCATCAGTTCTCACCCACTATTGAGATGGCCACGGACTTCGACGGGCCCTTCGCCTGCTCGCTCAAGGCCGTCGTCCAGACTCTCCCAGTCAGAGGCTCGGTTCTCAGAGAGGCCCTCCCCTCGCTGATTAGGAAGGACAGAAGGTAAGCCCTCAGCACCCTGGTCTCGAAAAGGGGCGACTGAATGAATTCCATGTAGTCAATCCACTCCCCGTTCGACTTCGCGAGGAGTTCGTCATACAGGTCCTTCAACCGGTTCTCGAACTGGTTCTGAGTGAAGACCCCCAGCGAGATGAGCTCCTCGTAGCCGACGGCACCGGGCCTGACCCCAAAGTTGCTGAACTTGTCCCTGAAGCGCTCAGCCATGGGCAACAGGTCGCGCCAGTAGACGAACGCCCTCTCCAGGCCCTTCGGTGAAATCTGATCGACCTGTGCGACAGGGTGCCAGCTCTTGACGAAGGCCTCGGTAAGCGCCTCCTTTGGAAGGAGCTTCACCTTGAGCTGAATCAGGAGAGGGTCGATGTACAGTGATGAAGCCCTGTGCTTCAACCACTCGTCCTGAAGCTTCACGATTTGGGCGAGCTCGAGCAGAGCCTCTGAGTCGACGAGCAGCTCGTCCAGGAACCGCCACTCCGGCAGTCTGCTCTTCAGCAAGAGAATCTTCTCCATTATGTCGACATCGAAGGGGTTCGCGCTGCTGGTTTCGACTGAGCGGCAGAGCTCGATGACTCGCAGCAGATCCTCGAGCTTCCTTTCTTCCACTCTACTTCAGCTCTCTCACTTCGGAGGCCCCATGGACTGCTTGGACGGTGATGACGTGGGCGCTCTTGTCAAAGACGGTGAGGATCGAAGGAGTGATCACCAGGTACTGGGAAGCTTCGCGCTGCTTCATCTGCGAGAGGATCATCTTGAACATCGCCTCCCGATTCTTGGGGTCCATGTGAATGTCGAACTCGTCCATGGCCCTCATGGGCGAGACGATCCTCCCCTGAAGCGAAAGTATGAAGGCCATCAGGGCGACCGAGCGCTCACCGCCGCTCTGGGTGAAGGGGTCGAGGGTCGTAGGCGCTCCGCCTTGGAACCCTACGTAGAGCGCGATACCCGAGTCCTCGATGTCTGCGCCCTCCTCGAATTTTATGAAACCACTCGCGTTGGCCGCGGAGAGGACGGCTTGGTAAGCTGGATCGGTGGACTCCACAAGGTTTTCCATCGCTTCTCTCCAGACTTTCTTCCTCGATTCCAGCTCGGCGAGCATTGCCTTCTTGTTCCCCTGAAGCTGGGCGAGCTTGATCTTGAGCTCCTCGATGTTCCCCGAGTAGTCATTGTATATCTTCTCTGCCTCATCGGGCACGTCCTGCATCTTTTGGATGTGGGCAGAGACGAGCTTGAGCTCCTCCGAGACCTCATAAGGCTGGCGCAGAGTCTCGACCCGGGGACCTGCGCTAGCGAGCTCAGGCGCCATCCTGTCCAGCTCTGTCCTGAACTCCCTAGAACTCCTTTCCAAGTCGCGAAGGTCCGACTCCGTCACCTTGATCCTGTACGAAAGAACCTCGGATTTCACCCGGAATGAGATGTAACTCTCCATCGTCCTCCGGATCAGATCCTCGGTCCTGCTGATTTCAGGTTGCAGAGAGGAGACTTCCCTGTCGAGTTCCGTCCTTCGCCTCTGCGCGTCCGCTTCCGCAGAAGCGCCCTTACCCGCGATATAGTCGACGAGCTCCTTCAGCCGTTTGGTCTTCTTGTCGGTGCCCTGGGACAGCAACTCATCTATCGTGCTCGAGAGCCCGGCAAGGTCCTCCTTGAGGCTCTGGAATGCACTCCTTGCAGACTCGTCCTTTGCCTTCTCGGCCTCCGCCCTGACCAGAGCATAGTAGAACTTCCTCAGCTCGACCTGCTTGTCGAGGAGCGTCTGATGAGTCTGGTCCGCGTCAGCCGCCACCTCCACCTGTTGGGACTTCAGGTCCTCCAGCGCCCTCGATTTCGCTGCGATCTTCTCCTCTACCGATTGGAGAGACTTGCTCAGCTTCGCCTCTGTGCTCCAGAGGAGCTCCTTGCCTAAGAGGGCTCGGTGTTCGATAAGCCTCCTCTTCTCCTGGTACCTGTCGTAGACCTGCTTCCAGTACTCGAGCGCCTGGTTCGCGTTCTCTATGAGTTGCAGTAGCGAGCTTTCCTCCCCGATGAGCCCGCCTAGTTCCTGCTCCGCGAGGAGGATTCTCTGCCTGAACTCCGCGAAGCCGACGGCCTCCTCGACCATCTTCAGGCGCTCCTGCGGCGTCACAGCGCCGAGCTCCTCGATCATGCCCTGATGCATGATGATGAGCAAGTTGTCTGGGTTGATCCCAAACTCTTTCAGGAGCCTGACGACCTCGCTCTTGTCTATCTCCTTGTAGTCTGCCTCGAACCAGTACGAGCCGTCGCGCCGCAGATACCTGCTAAGCATGAACGTGTCAGACTTCGAATAGGGGATTGGGCGCCTGCCGTGCTTTGCCGAGTTGTCGAAGACGAGCGAGACCCTCGCCATTTCCTTTCCCCGCCTGATCAGGTCTGAAAGCTTGCGGGAGCGCTCGGTGTAGGCCTGGCCGAAGGCGACCGAAATCGCCAGAAGAACGGAGGACTTCCCCGCTCCGTTCGGGCCGACTATCAGGTTGAGGCCCTCCCTTAGAGGAATCCTTGCGTATTCGTAGCTCATGAAGTTCTCAAGGATGATCTCCTTGACGGTCGTCAGAGGAACTGGAGCCTCTTTCGAGAGCTCTTCAGTGCGCCTAGACAAGATTCGTACCGCGCAGATGCGGGAGGCATTTAGAGGTTGCGCGCGTGAGCGGGGTCTGACGACACTTTCGGCCTACTCTCCCCCGCAACGGCTTATATGAACGGAAGGGGTCGCAAGAGACCGTTGACAGAGAGGCTCTTCGATGCCCTTGCTCCTCAGGTGAGAGACCTGCTCGCTGAGAACGGCATCACCGAGCCGACCCCTCCCCAGACCCAGGCATGGCCACTGATAGCCCGTGGAGAGGACGTACTCATCATCGCGCCGACTGGATCCGGGAAGACCGAGGCGGCGCTACTCCCCCTGCTCGGACGACTCGTGACAGACGGACACCGGGAGGGGATCTCCCTGTTGTACATCACCCCCATGCGCGCGCTGAACAGGGACATGCTGAAACGGTTGCAGGTCTGGTGCGGAAGACTAGGCCTAACCGTTGACGTCAGGCACGGGGATACCCCCCAGCCGCAGCGCTCGTGGCAGTCCGCCCACCCGCCCGATGTGTTGGTGACTACCCCTGAGACCCTCCAGGCCATCCTCCCGGGGCGGAGGATGAGGGAGAACCTTTCGCACCTGAAGGCGGTGGTGGTAGACGAGCTGCACAACCTGGTGGAGAGCAAGCGGGGTGTCCAGCTCTGCGTCGGTCTTCAGAGGCTCAGGAAGGTGGCACCTGGCTGCCAACTGGTCGCTCTGTCAGCCACTGTTGGGACGCCCGATGTCGCGGCGAGGTTCCTTTTTGGCGAAGGAAAGCGAGCGATAGTCAAGGTGGAGACGCCAAAGGAGTTCACCTACGAAATTGAGTATCCTGCTCCTGACGCCTCGAATCAGTCGGCCGCTCGGGAGACCTACTCAGCGCCTGACTTGGCGGCGAGGCTGACTAGAATTAGCGACCTCATCGAGAGACACACATCCACCCTGATCTTCGTGAACAGCAGGACGGTGGCGGAGATGCTGGGCGAGAAGCTAGCGAGGCTAAGAGAGGACGTCGGCGTCCATCACGGCTCGCTTCCGAAAGAGGAGCGGGAGAGGGTCGAACAAGCGTTCAAGGCGGGTCAGCTGAAGGCGCTGGTCTGTATTCCCGAAGCTGAGCTCATTGTCACTTCCAGAGGCGTAAAGCAAGCCAAGAACGTGAAAGATGGAGATGAGATCCTCTCCTACGACATCCAGGCGATGAAAACGGCATTCAAACCTGTCGTCCGCAAGTACGAAAGAGTTGCTGATGGATTCCTGCAGATAAAGCACGAACTTGGAACACTAAGAATCACGCCTAATCACCCTGTTCTATGTTTGGGGCCAGCAGGTCTCGAATGGAAGCCCGCCGGGAAAATCCAAGCTGGAGATGCAATGGTGACCGTCGCGAAAATGCAAGGGAAGGATGTCCCAACCCATCAGCTTCTTGATTATCCGAACATGTTCGTCAGGAATTCAGCGATAAGGACTCTTGGGTACGAAGCTCCGGGAAGGGCTCGTTCAAAGGTATCAAGATTCAATTCCCTGAAGCCAATAATGACAGAAAATGACCTTGCCAAGCTGACTGAATTCAACACAACCCAAGCAAGGTACCATCTTCCGGCGTGGGTTGATGCTAGGCTAGGCTACCTTCTGGGATTTCTGAAGTCGGATGGCGACCGGCATATGCGTTTCTTCAATTCCGACCCATGCAAGCTTGCCAGAGTTGAAGCGCTGCTGTCAGAAATTTACAACGGGACGCCTTACCGTGGCCCGAACAGTGATTCGGGTTTTCCATCCAGTAGGCCTCGGCTGGTGCTACAGGCCCAGTCCAAGCCACTTGCAAGCTTATTTGCTAACATGTGGAATATGCTGCCACTTCCGGATAATGTTGTGGCAGCAATTCTTGCGGCCTATCTGGATGGCGATGGATGTATTGTGGTCAGAGACGGTTCAAGGTTGGAACAGATTCAATTCACGACTTTCAATCCTGTTAATCGCGAGTACCTGCTTTACAGTTTGTTGGCCCTCGGTTTCAAGCCAAAACTATGGAAAACGAATGGTGTTTCGGGACTCGGGTACAGCATTAGCGTCGTGTACAACGACGAGAAGAGTAGATTCCTTGCTCTTGTCAAAGATTATTCTTTCAAGGCAGCTGGATTGCGAGTGCGGAACCTCGGTAACAAGCCGACGACCTACTACGGTCTGGGTAGTTACATCCGAGAGAGACGTAAGCGATTTGGTATGTCATCATATAGGCTTTGGAAGGAGATTGGGTATTCGACAAAATATGAAAACCAGAAACGTGGAATAACAAAGCAGCTGCTAGCCAGACTTAACGAGTATCTTCACTCCCCTCTCATCGACGGTTTGATTCTTGGTAAGTTTGGCATAGCGCAAGTACGTGCTGTAAGCTCAGTGAAAGCGGAGACCAACGTCGTGAATTTTGAGGTTGAAGGTACTCAAAATTATGCTGTTACTGGAGTCGTGACTCATAACTGCACCAGCACCATGGAGCTCGGGATCGACATAGGGTCTGTCGACCTAGTGGTGCAGTACATGTCTCCGAGGCAGGTGACCTCACTTGTCCAGCGGGTCGGGAGGAGTGGGCACAACCTCGGTAGGATATCGAAGGGCATCCTGGTGACTGTCTCGGCCGACGACATCCTCGAGTCGTCAGCCAGCATCCTGTCCGCGGGACGCGGAAGAATCGAGCCCACAAGGCCCTATGTCAATTCCCTCGATGTCCTAGCTCATCAGGTGGCAGGGTATCTGATGGATTTTGAGACCATGGAGTCCGGCGCGATGCTGGAGGAGGTGAGGAAGGCGGCGCCCTTCAGTGACCTGCAGGAGGAGACCTTCAACCGCACCGTGGGCTACCTAGCAGAGCTCAGGAAGTTGAGGTTCGACGGCAAGACGCTCTCGAGGACGAGGCTGACGAGGGAGTACTACTACGAGAACCTGTCGATGATTCCAGACGAGACCAGATACCTCGTTGTAGACGTGTCGACAAACATGACCGTCGGGATATTGGGAGAGGAGTTCGTCCTGCTCAAGGCCAAGGTGGGGGTCCACTTCATCTGCAAGGGGAAGGTGTGGCAGGTGGAACAGGTCGCGGACGACAGGAAGATCTACGTCACGCCAGTGGAAGACCCCCTGGCCGCGGTCGCGACGTGGGACGGGGAGATGCTTCCGATACCCTTCGAGCTGGCCCTCGAGACTGGGAGGCTCAGGAGGTCTATTTCCGAAGCAATCGACAGGGGCGAGCAGGCAGTCGAGGAAGCGCTCAAGGAGATTCCTGGTAGTGCTGCCGCGAGGGCCCTTGTGTTTGACGAGATTGCGGAGCACAAGAAGATGGGGGCCGCGGTCCCGTCCGACAAGCTCGTGCTCTTCGAGGGATTCGGGAAGTATCTGGTAGTGCATCTCTGCTTCGGCGAGTCGGTGAACCGAACCTTCGCCTACGTCTTCGAGGAGCTCCTCTCTAGGAGAGGTCTAGTGAGAATGTGGTGGCTGGACGGATACAGAATTCTGATGGAACTCACCGCCGACACCGAGGAACTCGATTTGAAGGTCATTTCGAGGGAGTTGATTGGCCTCTCGCCAGAGGAACTCGAGAAGACCTACGCGGTGGCGGCCAGGCGGAATTTCCCCTTCCCTGCTCGCGTCAAGCATGTGGCCGAAAGGTTCGGGGCCTTGGAGCGCGGAAAGCTGATCGCCTACCCGAACCTTTGCTCTCTCCCCACTCGTTTCGAGAAGACCCCAATCTTCGAGGAGGCGCTCCAAGAGTCAGGCAGAGACCTCATCGACATGGAGAGGAGCAAGAAGGTTCTGGCTCTTGTCGCGGGTGGCGAGATAGCCGTGGAGACCTTCCAGGCCGGGGACAGGCCGACCCCGATAGCCTATGGTCTGCTGTACAGGTACCTCGAGGTCCCCGAGGTTATCGCTCCGGATTCGCTGGGGAAGTCGTCCTATCAGCGCATGAAGGCGAGCATCTTCGGGACAGACGTAAGCCTGGTCTGCATGAAATGCGGGACCGACCAAGGAGTGACCACTGTGGGCGATCTGCAGGAGGAACCGAAGTGCGCCTCATGTGGATCCGGACTGTTGGCGCCGTGCTACTGGGGCACGGCCAAGATCATGAACCTTCTTGAGAAGAAGAGCGCCAAGGCGCAGCTCAACGAAGAGGAGAGGGCTGAGCTGTCCAAGGCGAGGAGGGGGGCCGACCTGGTCCTGTCGTACGGAAAGAGAGCGGTGGTGGCCCAGACAGTCTACGGCATTGGCCCTCAGACGGCCTCGAGAATCCTGGCCCAGATGCACGATGACGAGGAGACGTTCTACAATGGCCTGCTGGAAGCCAAAATCAGGTTCGTGACGACCAGGCAGTTCTGGGGGAACTGAAAGCCCATTAAAGGGCGCAGATGGGGCAGGTTCGAATTGGTTCTGGCAGGGAAGGTCTTCCTGGTGAGGGAGAACCTCGACATGGATGTGCTCGCGGAAAAGCTGAAGGCGTTCCGAGTCGAGACGGAGAACACAGTCGAGGACCAGGAGTTCAAACTACTCTCGGAAATCACTGACCTGGATGCGGGGAAAGGGACGCTTGAAGGAACGTTTTCATTCGACACGGTCTTTGTGGTGAGGCACCGGGAGAAGGCGGTCCCTGTCCCGAGGACTTACGAGGCGCCGTTCTCCTTCAACCTTCACAAGGACAGGCTCTTCCTAATTGTGTACGACAAGAAGAACAGGGCAAACAACATCGCGAACGAAATGAGCAAGGCCGTCTTCCTGAGTCTGGGGCAGATCGTCGAGGCCAGAATCGACCCGGAGACATTGAGAAAGTTCCACGAGAAGAACTTCGAAGACACGAAGATTATCTTCTTCGACGACATGGACTTGCCGAGCATCAATAAACTGTCTCTGTACGGAGCGAGCCTCGGGAACACGACGCTCTACTCAGATTATCTCACCCACGGAAAGCTGTGGTACATCGTGCTGAAGAGTTCGAAGACCGGCTACGTGATGGGGGTGACCAGGAACTGCGTCGTCACCGGCTTCAGCAAGATGGACATGTCAGAGTTCAGCTCGTTCATCCGGGGAGAGATACTCCCGCTGATCGCGTAGCTTGCTGAAGATAATACCTGGTGACGCCGCGCTCATCTTCACGCAAGGCAGCCAGCGCACCCTGCTCGTCTCCGACCTTCACCTAGGCCTGGAGAAGGAGATGGCGAAGAAGGGATTCAGCCTCCCTCCCTACTCAATAAAGATGGTCGGGCGAATCCGCGACCTAGCAGAGAGATATCACGCGACAGGCCTGGCGGTCCTGGGCGACGTCAAGCATACTGTGGGAAAGGTCGAGGACATCGACTGGGGGGTCGTTCCGTGGTTCTTCGATACGATGCTGGATCTCTTCGAGGCTGTAGATGTTGTGCCGGGCAACCACGACGGGAACATCAGGACTGTACTGCCTCCCCGAGTGAAGCTTCACCCCTCACAGGGGACGGTGATCGGACAGGGGCGCGGAAGAGTCGGGCTGGCCCACGGTCACGCTTGGCCCTCCGAGGAAGCGATTGCCACAAAGAACCTCGTAATCGGTCATTCCCACTTTACGTACGAGATGAAGGACTCGCTGGGGTCTAGAACCAGGGAGTCGGTCTGGGTCTCGGCGAAGTATGACGTTCCTCAGTTGATGGAAGGGGCGGGTTATCGCTCGAGAGTGAAGGGGAAGGGAAGGCTGACGGTGATGCCCCCGTTTAACAGGATGGTGGGGGGCCACCCAATCAACAGGAGCAAGTCACTTCAGTTCGGACCAGTGCTTTCGTCCAAGTCGGTCAGCCTCGAAGAAGCAGACATATTCCTGATGGACGGTACGAGGGTGACCTAGGCAATTCTAGGTCGACCGAGAGAGGTCACCGACAGCAGACTTCAGGAGACGTTCCAGAGATGGCTCACCGACCGCACCTATGACCGCGTCCATCGGTTGACCGCCCCTGAAGACCATGAAGGTGGGGATCGAGAAGATCTGGTAGCGCGACGAGAGGTTGATCTCCTCGTCGACGTTCACCTTACCGAAGATTACCCTATCAGAGTACTTGACGGCCAGTTTTTCGACCACTGGGTCCATCACTCTGCATGGGCCACACCAAGTTGCCCAGAAATCCACGAACAGTGGCTTGCCTCGGGAGCTGAGCTCGTCGAAGTTCGCCTCGGTAAGCTTTACGGTCAGGTCCCGATGTTCCGTTCTTGTTGGCATCATTTTGAATCGCTTCGCCCATCGAGCGGAGATGCGTATTTAAGATGATATACGGAGTGATGACAACTAAGGTACAGAGGAGTACTGAGGACGGCGCGTACCTGCATCGCAGCGCGCGCTAGCAGAATCAAGTCTGTTGCGCGAGGGGTAGGAATCTGATCCAGCATGCTGGGTGGAGGTCCAGACTCTTCACCCGGACACTACACTGAAGTGAAGAATCGCTGTCTGCCCCCATTCATCAACTGCAACTGCCGTGTACCTTCCTTGGAGAAATGTGTTGAACCATGTCGATTCTGAAGGAAACGCGCCCGTCCAGTATCCAGTAATTGTTTCGGAGTAGGAGATCGTCTCGTTACGAGTACTACTGAACTCGCGCTCAATTGCTGAATTACCCAAAGCATCGAAGACATACCAAGGCGTGGGAGCAAAATACGGGCAGAAAAGAATGGGTTGAACGCTCAGAATAAGTGGAGGAGCGTCCGTAAGGTTGCCCGGTCCGTAGTTCCCTCGAAGAACAGCAAACCCGACAGGGACGTAGTTGGCATCGCAACCACCGTAACCTGGGCCAAGTTCGTAGGCGGGGATGGGCCATATGTCCGAGGCGGTGACGTTGTTCACGCGGTCCAACGTGTTGTGTTCGTCAATTGTCACAATCAAGCCGCCACCGGAATTGACTGACAGTTGAAGGTCAATTCGCAAGCCGCTTGACAGATTCAAGCTCGAGGCGGAGGAAATGGGAACGGAAATCGCAGTCTTTGCATAAGGTGCTGTCGGGCATGTCGGGTTCTGATGGGAGGTATTCGTGAACGGATGCGCCGGGCTGATGCAGTAGGTGCTGGAATTCGTAAACCACACAGTGTATTCAATCGTCTGACCAGAGTCGTCAGGGGCTGATTGATTGTAGCGGTAGTAGTAAGATGGCCCGTACTTGATGAGTTCCACGGGGTAGAGGGACGCGTTGCTGGCAGAAGGACACCCGCCGAAGTTGAAGCCTACGCATGGCACGACGGCGGCTTCTCCCGTCAGTGTCAAATCTGTCCTCATTACTGCCACATTGGTCTGAGTTACTGTCGTTGTCGTAGTAATCGTGCGTTGGTTGCCAGTTCCTATCAGGAAGCCGACACCTAGGCTCCCTGCAATCAGCAGGACCAACATCGTTCCCAGAATCTCTTTTCTCAACCTTGCCTTCTGTAGGGTAGTGCTCGACTGAAGCTAATGAACCTAACAGCGAGAACGGCCCCTGCTCCCATTGTAGTGCAGGGGGGTGGGACCTGTCCTATCTGCTCCGCGCGCGCACTCCTACAAACAAAGCCTAAGTGCGGAGGACAATCCTTCCTGTTAGAGCCACACTCTTGTCAAACGCCAGCAAAGATGAACGCAAGAGCCGTCTCAGGACATTCAGATTCTCAGAATCGTTGGAACGTTCTCTTGATAAGATGTGTTACCATAGGTTAGGGATGCATCTCCAACCGTCTCCTTTGCGACCCTTTGAGGTCCAGTTTTGGCTTGTCCGTATGGTTGCACGGCGTGTGACGGGAATTCGGGGTTCTTGAGTCTAACGTCGTTCGACGTAGTTCTGCGTCGTTCGGATTTCATACGTCGTGTAATGTTGCGGTGGATGGTGAGCGCAGCGTCTATTCTCCCTGTAATCAGGGTGGACTAGTGAAACTAGCGCGCGAGTCCCACCGGGCCCGATGTCGAATACCTCAAATCATTGCGCAGGAGAAGTGAGTCGAACCCTTATGACATCCTAATGCAATCATCATTACGGCCACGAACATGCCAGCGCATCGCTTCCGTCGTCGTATGACAGCGTTCCTACTGCTCATTGCGGCCGTCTTGCTTGTTGCACCAGTTGTTTCTGAATTGACTTCGCCTTTGATAACCGCTCCTTCTGCGCCACCTGCACCGGTCCCAAAGGTGGTCGCGACGGTGCCCGCAGGGTCATACAACGCCGGAGTCGCCTATGACTCTGCGAAGGGAGAAGTCTTTGTGGCCTCTACAGGCTTCTTTCCTGATTACTACGGCACCGTCTGGGTTATCTCGGATACTACAAACACCATAGTCGCCAACATCTCGCTTGGGAAAGGCCTCCAGCTCCACGCCATTGCCTACGACTCCTCCAAGGGCGAGGTATTCGTGACCGACCTGAACAGTAACACCGTCTATGTCATCTCAGACACCACCAATGCAGTGATTGCGACGGTGAAGGTGGGAGGCTCCCTCGTCGGCCTAGCCTATGATTCTTCCAAGGGCGAAGTTTTCGCGACAAACGAGAACACCGTCTCAGTCATTTCCGATATCACCAATGAAGTGGTCGCGAATGTGAGTGTGGCAGATAAGCCCACTGCTGTCGCCTACGACTCGTCCAAAGGGGAGGTTTTCGTGGCTAATGTCGGCATCTGGGCTGGGCCCGTTGGCAGCATAGGCAACTTCATCAAAGCAAGCAACATCTCGGTCATCTCCGATGCCACCTATGCAGTGGTCGCCACGATTAGCATGCAAGGCGGTTCCGGCGACCTCGCTTACGACCCCGCGAAGGGAGAAGTCTTCGTGGCCAATGACCAAATCGTCTCAGTCATCTCGGACGCAACCAACACTGTCTTCACGACCGTGTACGCGGGAAATCAGCCTCTCAGCTTCGCCTACGACTCCGGGAAGGGGGAGGTCTTCGTGGGGAACGCTTTCGGTATGGTCTACGTCATATCCGACGGTTCGAGAGACGGTCAGGGGACATCAGAGTTACTGATTTTCCTCGGTGTCGCTCTTGCAGTCGCGGTCGTCATTACTGTATTCTACGCTCGTTCCAGACGCATCGCTCGCCAGATGCGTCCTCCCGGTGGTCAGGCGACGGATTTTCCAACTAGCGCGCAGGAGTTTCCTAACGTCAGAATTCGCGCGCGCGCGGAGTCTTCGATGCTGACACCCAACACTTGAAATTAGCTGGAAATGCGATTCTACAGGATTGCCTTTTGCGCTCCGCTCCAAAGGTTTTTGGCCATTGACAAAAGGACCTCGAGTTGAGATTGCTGTCAGGAGATTCCAAGTGCATCACTTCCGTAACCATCGTCGATGTGGAAAGAGGGAACCTCCTTCCGGATAGAACAGTCCTTGTCGATGGTGACCGGATCAAGAGGATTCGCCGGGACGGAGAATCTGGCGTTCCCGAACGATCGCTCGCGATAGACGGGCACGGACTATACTTGATGCCTGGCCTCGTCGATGCCCACATGCACTTTGTTGACCCGCCCACTTTTGGACGAATGATGGTCGCCCATGGCGTCACTTTGGTTCGAGACATGGGAAACCCAACCAACCAGGCCCTAGCCCTCAGAAGTGGCCTCCAGAAAGGCGAGATTCTTGGCCCCGAGATGGTCACAACCGGAAGCCCTCTCGACGGTTTTCCTCCATCCATACCGCAAGTCGCCATCGCATGCAGGATGCCCGAAGAAGGGCGCGACGCAGTCCGGAAGCAGGCGGCATCTGGGGTAGACCAAATCAAGGTGTATAGCGGCCTCGAAAGAGACGTGTTCCTTGCCATAGCTGACGAGGCACAAGGGCTCGGTCTGAAGGTTGTGGGCCATGTTCCAGAGGCGGTCTACATCGAGGAAGCCGCTGAGAGAGGCCAGCGGAGCTGTGAGCACTTGTTCGGCTTCGGAAAGATGATAGCCAGGCTGCTGGGGGAACCGGTCAGGCTGAAGAGCGGTGGCATGGGCACTGACGTCCAGTACTTCGCGCGGTTGTCAGAAGTCGACTCGAGCGAGATGCAGAAGTCGTTGAACGGCATTCGAAGCCATGGCATGGCAGTGTGCCCGACCATGGTGGTCTTCAAGCATGCAACTCATCTGAAAGATATACTGGCCGGCAGTCATCCGATGGCGGAGTACGTATCCCCCATGGTTCGAGGCATGTGGAACTCAATCTGGGGTCATTCCCAGCAAGACAGCGCAGAAGGAGTCTTGCGCAACATGCAGGCGTTTGTCAAAATTCTTCATGAAGCTGACTTTACGATGATGGTGGGTACAGACCTGCTTGTTCCAGGTGTAATTCCAGGGTACTCTGTCCACGAAGAAATGGCCCTGTGGCAAGAAGCGGGGGTTCCGCCGACTGACGTGCTGCGCGACGCAACGATAGTGCCAGCACGGTTTGTAGGCCTGGACCACCGGCTTGGTACGATTGCTGAAGGCAAGACAGCCTCCATGGTCCTTGTTAGAGACAACCCATTAGAGGATGTTCGCAATGCAGGCAAGATAGAAGGCGTCTTCCTGCGTGGACGTTTCTTCAATCGCGACGAGCTTGACCGGCTAATGCAAGAAACGATGATCCTATGCAGGAGTTGAGTATATGAGAAAGCGCAATTGGCACGCGCAACGTGAAGCTCGCCCGTTCAGACAAAACCTAAGTATCGAGAACAGCGTCTTAGGATTGCGAGAATCTCTCCAGATTCTTCCGCGACGAAAATGAAAATCATCCAAGCTCTGAGTGTGAAACTGAATGCCAACGAGCCTTCAGCCGGACAGCTCAGACGGGCTTCAGTCGCTGTGACTCTTAATGACCCTGAATCACCCAGTGTGCTCTTGATCAAGAGAGCGGACAGGGTGGGCGATCCTTGGTCGGGACAGGTTGCGTTCCCGGGCGGAAAGGCCCAACCGGGAGACAGCACATTGAAGGAGACCGCAATCAGAGAAACTCGCGAGGAAGTGGGCGTCGACCTAGGTCAGGATGCCGATTTCTTGGGTTACTTCACGCCTTTTAGGACCCACACGGGCACTTTGGACGTCTTCCCCGCTGTCTTTCTGCTCAGGAAGAAGGTCGACCTCTGCCCAAACGAAGAGGTCTCGTCTTATCGATGGGTAAAGCTGGAGAAGCTGATGGCTGAACAAGCAAAGTCCTCCCACAGAGTCGACGTGGGCGGCCAGACCGGAGATATGCCTGCCCTACTCTTGGATGACTACGTGATCTGGGGGCTCACCCACAGAATCATATCTTCCCTCCTTGGTTGAACCAATCCAGTGGTTGACAGGTCAGATCAGGAGCTAGCCCGAGTCCAGATGCTTCCTTATCGCCTTTAGTGCAGCCGTTGTCGCTCCTCGTCTACAGCCAGGTGGTGCTCTGCATGATGATACCGCTGCCCATGGTGCCCCTGCTTTACTACACCAGCAGGAAGAAGTTCATGGGAGAGTTCGTCAACCGTTGGGCTACAACAATCATCGCACTGGTCTTTGCCAGCACGATAATCGTGCTAGACGCCTATCTTCTAATGACTCTGTAGAGTCTCCCCGCGGGCCTTCCTGAGCCCGTTTACCTCGCTCAGCTCAAAGGGGAAGACTATCCATTCCTTGGTCGTCTCGAGGAAGTAGTCGGGGTGGGTCTTGCTCCAAGGCTTCTTGAAGAGCACGGCTGTCTCGACGACCTTAGCGCCTTTGGTGCTCAGGAACTCTTTCACCCCGATCATGGTGTCGCCCTGGTCGACCAAGTCGTCAACGAGGAGGACGCGCTTTCCCTCGACCTCCTCGATGAGCGTTGAGAGTATCCTGATTGAGCCTCTCTCGGCGATGCCGCTGTAAGACTTCACGGTGATGGTGTCAATCTTGACGCCTAGACGATCTGACACCACCATGGCCACCGGTATGCCTCCCCTTGCAATCCCGATCACCAGGTCGAAGGCCTTCCCTGACGAGCGGACTTTCTCTGTCAGGGCTTCGGTCAGGTTGCCGTACTCAACCCATCCGATGTACCTGAATTCGGTCATCCGAATGGGGAGAACCGGTGCAAGTCTAGATAACTCTTCGAGGCGGGACTGAGGAGCGTGAAACGAGTGGGCCGGGGCGGATTCGAACCGCCGACTTTCGCCGTGTAAGGGCTTGACGGGCTTGGCCTGACGTCCTAACCGAGCTAGACGACCGGCCCACATCGCTCGCGATTCAGACCGCTAATAAGCGTTGGAAGCCCAAACGAATTGGAGAGCCACCTTTCCGCCATCTCTCGACGAATCAGATTTAACCGACTGCTGCGGGCCAGGGCAGGGGCTAATCGTGGAATCCAAGCCAATCAAGATAGTCACGGTCCGAGCCAGAGAGGTCCTCGACTCTCGAGGAAACCCGACCGTGGAAGCAGAGGTGATGACGACTTCAGCATTCGGCAGAGCAAGCGTGCCTTCTGGGACGTCGACGGGATCTCATGAAGCCCTTGAGCTCAGAGACGGGGACCCTAAGCGATTCCTCGGAAGAGGAGTCTCGAAGGCCGTCGCGAATGTGAACAGATTGATTGGCCCAAGGCTGAAGGGAATGGACTGTCGCGACCAGAGGACGATAGACGAGACAATGATTGGGTTGGACGGAACACCGAACAAGAGTAAGCTGGGCGCCAACGCAATACTTGCAGTTTCCATGGCGGTTGCCAGAGCGACAGCCAACTCCAACCTGGTCGGGCTCTTCGTGCAGCTCAAAGCCTCCGCAACCTATGCCCTCCCGGTGCCTATGATGAACGTGATCAATGGGGGCGAACACGCAGGAAACGAGCTTGCAGTCCAGGAGTTCCACGTGGAACCGGTGGGGGCGGACTCCTGCACGGAGGCAGTCAGGATGGGTGCCGAAGTCTACCAGTCACTGAAGAAGGTCCTGACCGCCGAATATGGGAGGAAGGCCATAAACGTGGGGGACGAGGGAGGATTCGCCCCTCCGCTGAACAGGACTAGTGACGCGCTCGCCTCACTACAGAAGGCAATTAGGAAGGCAGGGTACGACGAAGGGGGAGTCAGGCTCGGGATAGACGCCGCAGCATCGACGTTTTACGACCGCAGGAGGAAGATGTACGCCATAGACGGGAAGTTCATGAGCGCGGACAGGCTCGAGGACTTCTATGCAGCGCTGAGAGATGAGTATGGGCTGCTGACAATCGAAGACCCGTTCGCTGAGGACTCGTTCGATTCCTTCGCATCGATCACTAGAAGGCTTGGGAAGGAAACCCGAATTATCGGTGACGACCTCTACGTGACTGACGTCCTCAGGATGGAGAAAGGGATTAAGACGGGAGCGACCAACTCTGTTCTTATCAAGCTCAACCAAATCGGGACGGTCTCCGAGACCGAGGATGCGATAGACCTCGCTGGAAAGGCGGATTGGGACGTTGTCGTCTCCCACCGGTCGGGGGAGACTGACGACCCGTTCATAGCCCATCTCGCGGCCGCCTTCGGCTCTGGGTTCATCAAGGCGGGCGCGCCAGCCAGAGGGGAGCGCGTTGCGAAGTACAACGAATTGATGCGGATCGAAGAACAACTCGGTTCAAAGGCACAGTATGCAGGCAATCGATTCGGTCAGTAGGTAGTGGATTTCTGGGCGCAGGGGGTGGGATTCGGACCCACGAGTCCCGTGAGAGACACAGGCTTAGCAAGCTTGCGCGACTTGTCTGCGCCTTACCAGGCTGCCCGTGTTTGACTCTAGGCTACCCCTGCGCAAGTTCAGTCTGATTCATGGCCGTTAAAAAAGCTGTGAGTGGCGGCGGGCCCCTCGGAGTTCACCATCACTCTCCGCCCCCTTTTCGCCGGATAGGGAATCCCCCACGTAGACGAGGCAGCGTGGCCACGTCACCATAGGGCTGCTCCCTCCCGGACCTCGCCCAGTTCGGCAATCAAGAGTCAGGACCTCTCCTTCGAGAGGACTGCTCCTCATGACCGCCCGCCTCGGCGTGAGTTCGTCTCCCCCGTCCAGCGCGGGTCGCGGGGAAGGTGGTTTTACCCGAAGGTTACTGGCGCTGCGTGAAGCCGGTTTCAGCCGAGCGGGGACGGCTAACCCCCGTTCCCTACCCACCGCCGACGCGGCGGAGGCTAGCCCGTGTAATTAACATGCTGCTTTATTGTCGCCTTCATCCGGCAGACGTTGCAAAGGCTCGACGATGACGGCCTTCCGCAGTCGGAACAAGGAATAGATGCCTTTCTGTCGGCGGTCGCGTATCGCGAAATCACGTCCAGGCTCGACCTCAGAAGCACGTTCTTGATTCCTGGATGGCTGGCCTCCATCCGATTGAGGTAGTCTCGGACCTCCGTCCTCAGACCCTCGTGCATGTACGGACAGCTGACGCTCTGGAAGGGGACCCCGGACTGGAAAGCGAAGAGGGCCACCTCCTCCTCGTAGATCTCCATGAAGGGCTTGACCCTCCTGATTGCGAAGTTGTCATCGGCGTAGGCCGGGTCGAGCCAGCCGAGCCGAGCCACATCGCCGTGGAGCAGGTTCATCATGAATGTCTGGATGCAATCGTCGAGGTTGTGAGCCGTAGCCACGACAGAGACCTTTGCCCTCTCGGCGGCCTCGTCTATCGCCCGGCGCCTGAAAACTCCGCAGATACTGCAGGAGGAGATGTCCCTCTCGTCCTTCCAGTTCAGTGCCTCATCCAAGGAGAACCCGAAGAGATCTTTGTACGAGATAGTCAGATGTTCCACGCCGACCTGAGCGGCCGCTGACCTCGCGTGCTCTAACGCCTCCTCACGGTAGCCCGCCACTCCCTCGTCGACGGATATCGCTACGAGTTGGCTCCCGTGCCTGTCGCTCAGACGATGAAGGACACTGAGCAGCGACAGGCTGTCCTTCCCCCCGGAGACCGCGACCCCCACCCGCTCCCCGTGACGTATCATCCCATACTTCGAGACGGTCTTTCGCGTCTTCTCGACAATCGATGCGCTGAAGCAGGAGGAGCAGAGAGACTCGCCAGAGTATCTTCTAGTGTAGAAGACTTTTCCTCCGCACATCGAACAGCCTTCCATGAATCTCAATTGTCCAGTGCTCCGGCTGATATTAAGCGTGAACGCTTAAAGCGACACCGAACTCGCGGAGTCTTGAAGGCGGTTGGAAGAGCACAGAAGGTTCGAATTCCATTATGGGATTGTAATGCTCCGGACTCGAAGATTCCTGTCGGTTATGGATAGGCTGGGCAGGGCCAGGATTTCAAGACCCGCAGGCTGGTTCCTTCTCTTCTTCATGCCTGTGGCATGCGGAATAGCGCTGTTCCTCTTCCTCAGCGAGGCAGGGGTGCTTCTCTCACCCAGGGGTGCCGCCGTCGGTAGCTACGTGAGGTCCATCGGTCCACTGGCGAACCTCGGCCTGCCTGGAATCAACCCGTACCTGCCCATCGTAGACGGATGGATAGCGCTCTTTGTCGCAATGGTCATCCATGAGGGAGCTCATGGTGTAATTGCGAGGAGCCGTGGGATCCCCGTCAAGTTCTCCGGCCTGATCTTCTTCCTAGTGGTTCCAATCGGCGCTTTTGTGGACGTGGACGAGGACGCGGTGAAGATTGCGAAGGCCGCCGATTCAGCGAGGTTCCTTGCAGCAGGTGCGGGAATCAACTTCGTGGTCGGAGTGGTCTGCCTGCTTCTGCTGTTCGGAGTCGTCTCGGCGATGAAACCAACCAGCAACCAAGGTTTGGGGGTAATCGTCGTTGAAGGTTCACCCCTGAGCAACGCTGGAATCAAGACATACGACTACATCACGGCGGTGAACGGAATTCCAATAGACAGCACTTCCGCCATTTCCACTAGCTCCTGGTATAGCATAGGAGACGTAATCAACGTGACAGTCTGGAGGGATGGCGCAACGTTCAACCGCAACATCACTATTGGAAGTCAGCTCTTTCAGAATACGACGTCAGGCCAGAACTTCACTCTCCCTTTCCTTGGATTGAGTAGCCAGAGCCCTAGCTTGGGCGACCTGCGAGGTCGCGTCTCGACGTACACAGGTTCACTCCTGAGGACGCCTTTCTTGTATCTCTGTATACCAACGCTTCCGAATTGCCAGCAACTGGCACCCTTCTCTGACACCATGTCGGGCTTCTACACCTCATCCTACGGGCCGTCGCTGACACCTCTCGCCAACTTACTCTATTGGCTCTTCTTCCTTAACTTCAGTCTGGCCATCTTCAACTCTCTTCCGATCTACCCGCTTGACGGCGGGCTGGCATTCAGAGTCGGGGTCCAAGCACTCGGCAGAGGCAAGCTCAGCGAGGCGAATGTGTCAAGGATCACCCTAGGCGCGACCCTGGCAGTCGTGGCGCTGCTGCTTGGAGTGATCGTGGGCCCGTATCTCATCTAGTCGTTCCTGGTCCGCTCCTGCACTTCACGCGGATCGAGAGGAGGCCGGAAAGAGCCTGATCAAAAGAGGCGTCATTCTCGACGCCCTCGTGGGGTTCGTATTCCCAGTCATCCTGACGGTCTGACCGCGTATCTCAACAGAGCTACGATTCCGCCGAAGGCCGAGACTTGCTTCCCGAATTCCATAGAGGAATCGGCGAGGTATACGGAGCCACCTCTCTTTTCCACTTCGTTCAGTGTGCCGACAACCTCTTCTTCGTCAAGGCCGGCAGAGAAAACGTCGTCAGATACCGCACATGCGTCCACTGCGCCCGCCATCGCTGCCTCGCTCACGCGCGGAAGGGAATAGGCAACCTTGGGGTCACCCGTTGAGACCCTCTTGACGACCTCGGCGACCAGCTGTTGAATCTCGATTAGAAGGGAGCCTCTCGCGACGCGCTGGAAGGCCGGGTCCTTGACGAGGGCACGGACGCCATCCGCACCAGTGGTGTCCGGTCCTTCGACCGTCTGGACTGTCTTCGACTTCAGAGCGTCCTTGAGTCTGTTTGCAATCAGGTTCTTGAAATTCCCTGGTCCTGATACGACGACCTCGTCACCTTCCCTGAGAGTCTGTGAGACCAAGTCCACGACTTTCGAGATGTAAGGGCCGGAGCTCTGCTCCTCCGACATCTTGCCACCGAGGCCAGATTCGACGGTGGCGATTACTGAGAGATGGGACCCGCTCAGCACGCCTACCCCTGCGTCGCGCCTGTCGGCCGCGATGATGACGAACCTCCTTGAAAGACCTCTTCGAGGGCGCACAAGCCCGATTTCGACTGGGTTCCAATGGTCCTTGTTTATTGTCAGCGCGCGACCGGGTGTCAGAGTGACCGAATGTGACCCTGTCTTGGTGACGCTTTCGTCGCTTGCCTCGACAATCGAACCTCTGACTCTGACCCTCTCTATGCTGTTGTCGAGGTGGACTTCCTCCACAGACAGCGCGATAGTCGTCTTGACTCTTTCCCCCTTATCAGGCCTCGTGAACTCACCTTCGTTCTTCACGACCCTCGAGCTGCGAGTTACGATGACATCTCCCTTCGAGATGAGTCGCCTGAGCGTCCAGAGGTCCTCGGCCGACTCGATGATGAGCGAACAGCGACCGTGCTTCTGGTTGAATTCGGTGACTATCAAAGGCCCGAGCTACTCTAGCCCGAGGTCCCTGAACGTTCCAATTCGTACGTCGTCAGGGACGTTGTTCAGCTCTCCTGTCCGGTGGCCGATAATCCCCTTTACACCCACCTTTGCCGCTGATTCCACAAGTCTCTGGGTTACGATGCCGTCGAAAATGAGGAAATGAGCACCGTTCGAACCCTCCATTTTCTGGACAAGTTCGCTTATCGGGAACCGTCCGACCTCGACTAACCCCTGGTCGAGCAATACTGCCTCCAAGGTTCCGTTCAGGTTCGGATAGAGTTCGCGAGCCTTCACCACGACAGGCTCGTCAGGCTCTTCTTGGACTCTCTCCGGGGCACGCTCAGCGGAAACCTCCTTGCGGGAACCCGCGGGGGGGGTCTCCAGCCTCTCGGCCTTCAGCATGTTAATGACATCAATGGGCGTCAGGTCCTCGACCTCCTTGCCAGTGGGCGCTCTGATGACCTTCTCCACCCTGACGACCTGGGCCAGCTCTTTCTCGATCAAGTCTCCTCCCCTGTCGCCGTCCAGGACAGCAATCAGACGTTTCTTCTTCCCGAGCTCGATTATCGAGTCGGGAACGCTCGTACCTTCGAGTGCGACGACATTCTCGATCCCGGCTCTGAGGAAGAGCACGACGTCGGCCCTTCCCTCTACCAGGTAGACCAGTTCCGAGGAGAAGACGCCAGGACCTGCAGGAAGGTTCTCCAGACCGTAGTTGATCACGCGGGCTCTCTTGGTCGACTCAGCCACGTCCTTCAGCACGTTCTCGCCTTCGCTGGAAGTCTTAGAACTCCAGTCCCTGACTATCAGCTTCGCTCTGTCGACGATCTGTTTCCTCTTGGTCGCCCTAACGTCCTCTATGGCGCCCAGGTTGAAACGAGCGCTGCAGGGCCCGACCTTGTCGACGCTCTCGACAGCGGCAGCTATCAGCGCGGCCGTCCCTATGTCGGTCGACATCGGCACTATCACCTCTCCCTTCGTCTTGTCGTTCTTGGACTCCAGGTTGATCTCTATCCGGCCGACCTTCCAGCTTTTCTGAAGTTCGTTGAGGTTCATTTCAGGGCCGAAGAGCCCTTCGGTTTGACCGAAGATGGCGCCGATTACGTCGGCTCTTTCTACGACTCCGTCTACCTCAAATCTTAGTCTTACTAGATACTTTACTATACCTGAATCTGGCAATTCCATTCACTTCTATTTCGTTCATCTGTGTTCTAACTCGTGCTTAACGGCGTTAGCGTAAGTCAGTTTCTTCATTGAAAAACCGAGAATATAAACTTCGTGGTTTTTGGCTCTCAAGTCTACAAATCTCCGCACGAACAACATTCCCCATTGCGTCAGGAGAGCTCGGCAGTCGGAGTCGCAGGATGAACTGTCTGGTTTCCTTCTCCTGTGAAGTTGTGCAGCAAGACAAGTCGTTAGGAAATCTGCGTCCGATCTCGGTTCGGGACTTCTGCAAACCTGGAGAGGTTCTCGACGTGGAGGAAGACGCCTCTCGAAGCATGCTTGAGACGACGCCGTTCAGCTAACGAAGCGCGAAGGCCTTCATGTGCGAGCGCCTTCAGGTATCTAGAGGCCAAGGCCGCTCCTTCTCTGTCCAGGTCGGTGAGGATGATGACTTTCCTCGAGCCCTCGAAGGCCTCCACCCCTCTCCTCTTCACAGAAGAGATAGAGGCCAGGTGACCCCCGAACCCCAGCCTGCGGAGAGCTCTCTCATCTCGCTGGCCTTCAACCAGGATGGACCACCCCTCCTCGGAGAGTTTGTTGAGGTTCTGCACGAAATCTGAGACGAAGACCCCGAAGGCGTCGATGGTTTTTTGGCGCTTGTCTATCACTCTTCAACCACTCTTGGTGTTGTTGCCCGTCTCTGACGAGCCCGGATCATGTCCCAGCTTCTAGCGGGGATCATCACCAAGCCTCTTCAACGGGCAAACGGCCTTCGTCTGTCGCGCGACTGGGTAAACCATCTGCTCATCAAAGCGTTTCCGCCTTCGCAGGTGGCCGTTTTGCGCGCTTTGGAACGAAAGCCGTCTGGAAACCGACGGAGAGGCGGTCTATTTTAGGTGTTTGTGCAATGTTGAGAGGTCAAGCTCAAACCCGGCCACGGGGACCTTCAATCCGAAAGCATCGATTGCCTCGGGTCTCAGTTCGCCTACGTGGCCAAGCAGCTGACCAGCTGTGCCAACAGCTGCGCACCGGCCCTCAGCAAAGGCCCAATGCTGAGACTCCTCCGCAACGAGTTCCTTGCCTGCTAATGTTCTGTGGACAGACTCCAGATACATCTTGGCTTCAGAGTAGGTGGCCTGAGAGTGTGCGACGAGACACCCTAGGTGCCAAGCCTCGGAAACCCCAGCACCAGTACGCGTAAAGACCCTGCCTATCTCGAAGACGCGTTGAGGATAGTCGGACTTCATGTTGCTCGAGAGGGCGGTCATGAGGTTGGGAATCAGCGAGTCTCTCAACACCGAGTGCTCGAGGCTTCGCGGTTCATGCACGATGATCTTGTCGTCGGAGGGCCTGCCGAACTTCGCATAGAGGGATTCCTCGTCTACAAGCTCGAAAGTCATTAGCTCCAGCATCCCGGAGCCAGCCATCACGGTCGATGTCGAGTCGAGGAATTGCTCGAATGGGTGGAAATTGCCGGGCTGGTTGCTGGGCGGGTAGAGCGAGTCGATTCTGTCCATCCCGTATCCCAATGCGACCTCTTCGGCGATGTCGACCGGATGCAGGAGGTCGATTCTGTACCTCGCGGCCATCGCAGTGCCCCCCTTGACTGACAGACGGCTCCTTGCGAGAGCTTCGACTACCTGCTGCTTAGTCAAGTCAAGGCCGAGGACTGATGCAATGAGATGGGAGTCCAGCGCGAGTCGAACCGGGGTGAGGTCTGGCGTTGCGCGCGGCCCGGTCGTGTATCTGATGGAGACAGTGCCGATCTTCGCCCCGGCCTCTGCGAGCGTCGTAGCCATTATCGCCAGGACGTCATCCCCTGCCTTGCGGTCTGTGCTGGTGACGTCAATGAACATGTCGCGGGTCTTCGCTGTAACCTTGGTGAGGTCTCCATTGATGACGGGTGGGAACGACAGGACCTCGCCTCTAGAGTCGGTGATAATCGGGAACAGCCCTCCCCCTCCGAGGACCGGTCCGTAGGCCTTTCCCTCGGCGGTCTCCGAAAGGATCTGATGTATTGTTGCCGACTTCTTGCCTCCCAGAGGGGTGAACCTGAAGTCGGACTTGACGGCAGCGTATGAAAAGGGGGGAGTCACGGCTCCCAGGTCGTGCAGGCCGATGGCGACCTTCTTTCTCTTCCTTCCGAGGCCATGGTGAAGGTCCTCTTGCAAGGAGATGATCTGCCTGATGTCTTCGGTGCCTAGGCGAAGGCCGGTTGCGGTGGCACAGGCGATGAACGGTCTTACTGAAGAGAGCTTACCGTCAACTGAGACCGAAACTCCCGAAGGTTTCACCGGATAGTGAGGCATCCCGACTTCCTTGCCGAGGAGGCCTTTGAGCGACCTGCCGATTCCGAAGTCAGTTCCGTAGTCAGGTCTGTTGGGGCTGTACTCGACTCGCACAGAGTCCTTGTCGGCGCCCTCGATGTCCAAGCCTATGTATGGGAGTCTGTCAAGAATCCTGGTCCTGTCGACGCCGACCATCTTTGAGAACCTCCTCAGGTCAATCCTAACTACGGGCAATTTCCACTCTGTTCCTTAGCCAGTTCAGGTCGCTGCCGTACAGGGTCCTCAAGTCGTCGAGCCCGAAGCGCATCAGCATCAACCGCTCTACGCCGGGTCCCCACGCGAGGACCGGGACCTTCACTCCCAGCGGGACCGTTACTTCAGGTCTGAGGACGCCCGACCCGCTCAGCTCGATCCAAGCATTCGCCACTTTAGAGTAACCGACTACTTCCAGAGATGGTTCGGTGTAGGGGAAGTATGTTGGCCAGAGCTTGACGTCCTTCATACCCAGTTTCTTGTAGAACTCCTTGAGGAACCCCATAAGGTGCCTCACGTTGAGTCCCTTGCCCACCATGATCCCGTCCATCTGATGGAACTCCGCGACGTGCTTGTAATCGAGGTTTTCATTCCTGTAGACCTTGCTGACGGCGAAGACTCGGGTCTCCTTTTCACGCGACTCGGAAAGCGCCCTCACTGTCAGGACCGTGTTGTGAGTCCTGAGGACTAGGCGTCTGGCCTCCTCGATTCTCCAGGGATACCCCCAGCCCTTGCTGCCGGTCTTCCAGCCGTTCTCGTGGGTCGCCGCGACCTTTGCCACGACCCCCCGGCGACTCATCTCTCCGTCGATGAGCCCCTCGAGGTAGAACGTGTCCTGCATCTCCCTCCCAGGATGGTCTTGTGGGATGAAGAGTGCGTCGAAGTTCCAGAACGCCGGGTGGACACTGCTTCCTTCCAGCTCTGTGAAACCCATCGAGATGTAGGTCTCCTTTATTTCCCTGATGAAGTCCCTGACAGGGTGCCTTCGCCCGGGATAGAACCGGGGAGCGTTCGCCTCGACATCAATCGGTCTCAGTCTCTTCCCGCGCCATGCTCCGGAAGCGAGAGCCTCCGGAGAGAGTCTGTCCAGGGAGTCCTCGGCCTCCTTCGCGGTCGCAGCCTCCATTCCCGTTTCAGTGATGGAAATTGACGAAGTGCGAACAGTCGACCTCTTGATGACTCCCCTCCTGACCAGTCCAGCCAGGATCGCTCGCTCAGCATCCGAAAACGATGCCTCGTCCGCGCCTCTCGAGATGGAAACCATGATTGAATTGAGAGCTCCAGGCCCGTTCCCGTCAGCGATGTGAACGACGGGAGGGGAGTGTTCCCGGTCGAGATGGACCCATCCGGAGGTCATTGCCCGCCCGAAGGCTGCGGAGAATTCACTCTCAGAAGCGAACTTCGACCTCAACGCCTCGATGGTGAGCGGCTCATGTGACTCGTTGACCGCGTTGACCAGAGTGAGCTCGGGCGGAGGATGGCCGACTGTGAGACTCTCAACTTCTGCCTCTTTGATTGTCACCAGACCCTTGGAGGAGAGCCACTGTAGTGAACGCCTCACCTGGTCCGCCTTGAGCCCTGTCTCGCTTACTAGAGCCTCGAAACCGAGTCTGCCTTCTCTGGCCAAGGAGGCGAGGACCTTCCTCTCAATCGGGTGGAGTGAGGTCGACATGTCTCTCTTACCTTCCAGCAGATGAAAGGTAGTTCCGGCTCTTCGCGAGGAGCTCCTTCGCGTCATTCATCAGCGCTTCCCGCCGCTTGCGATGGTCTTCGAGGAACCTTTTGACCAGGCCCGCGGCCTCCTGCTTGCATTCGCCGCACATCCTAGTTCCTTTGACGCACTCTCGGTAGACCCGCTGCGAGTGTTCGTCGTCGATTGCGAAGTGGAAGCGGTAGAGGTCGTAGACGGGGCAGATGTCGGCCCTTCCCCCCAAGCGTTTCTGCTCCTCGATCGTCGCCCTTCCGCCAGTGAAGGCGACGAGCACCCGCTTCGAGGCCTCGTTCGGAGTGTCGTCCAGTGTGAATCCTGACTCCGGGACCCTCTTTGACATCTTGTAGCCCCCAGTGAGAGCGAGTTCCAACCTGTGGTAAACTGCTGAGGGGGGGATGAATCCGAATTCGTCGCTGTACCTGGCCGCGAGGTCCCTCGCGAGCCTGATGTGGGGGTCTTGATCGGCCCCGACCGGGACGAGGACTGGCTTTGGGCCGCCGAGATCCGCCAGCTGCGGCATCAAGATGTCGCCCGCCTGGACCAATGCGGAAAGATAGAGGCCTATCTGTCTCTCTCCGTAGATCGCCCTAAGCATGTTGTTAGTTACGCCTCGGGAGAAGATGGTGGACATCCGCATCACTCTCATCTCCTCGCTCTGCTTGTAGACTACGGCCCTTTCTGGGTCTAGGCCCAGGGCGAGTATGTCAGCGACGTTCTTGACAGCTATCTTCGAAGTTTCCTTGAAGGACAACCCGTTGTCTGCGTATGCTTCGACGTCGGCTATCGCATAGAATACGGTTGCTTTCTTGGACAGGGATTGGAAGTAGACCATGTCGTCGGCAGTCATCTTGTTCCCGAGATGGAAGCTCCCGTCTGGCTTGATTCCACTCATCACTGCGTAGGGTTTGTTCTTGTCTATGGCGTCGAGGACCCTCGCAAGGTCACGCTGTCCGAAGTCGATCTCCCGACTAAGATGGTGACTGAGTCTCTTGAAGCGTTGAAGCAGCGGGGCTACAGGCTCAATCCCGAATTCAGACTGAAGCCTGGAATAGTCTTTGATTGTACTTGAGCCCCACGGGTCAAGCCTGTCCTTCTCCACAATGCACTTGCCTCTACGAGTTCAGATATTATCCCTTTCGAGGTAAAGGGCTAAGCAATGGGTGCAAACCCGAACAGGCCTCAAGACAAAAGAGACCCCCAATGAGACAAGACGCCCGTTCCAGCTCTTGATACCCGGGAGACAAACCTAAGTAGCGAGGTCAGTCCCTCCTATCGAAGGCCATTCCATTGCCAAACCCCGACAAGGATGAGCGCAAGACCAGTCTCAGGACAATCAGAATCCCAGAATCGTTGGCACGTTCTCTTAGGCAGGAAGCCGCCGATGAAGGCACGACCGTCAACGCATATATCAACTCGATCCTCAGTCGGAATTTCAATTGGGACAAGAAGACACGGGAGTTTGGAATCGCCGAGATTCCCAAGTCGCTCTTCAAGATAATACTCGCAGAGTGCGATGACGAGACGCTCGCTCGAATCGGGCGAGAGGTCGGCCCGCCCTTGTGGAAGGAGATGGCAGAATTCTGGACTCAGGACTCCTCACCGGATGGGATACTGGACTTCCAGACGAAGCGAGCCAGGTTCAATCCCAATTTCCAAACAAGATTGACGCGGGAAGAGGGCGAATACACGCTTACCATGCGCCATGATTTTGGTCCCAAGTGGAGCATCATGATCGTAGCCGCTGTGCAGGAGTTTGTGAAGCAGTCGTTTCATGTCGAGCCGCGGATTAGTCAAGGGGATTCGTTCGTCACGGCTCGTTTCAAGGTCAATCCCCTGAGCCTACCACCCTGACTGGAAATCTCTCTTTGCCTCCGCGCCGTACCTCCTCAAGGGAGAGGACAGATAGCTGATTCCTGTTCAAAACGCACGAGAAACCGGAGCGAAAGGGAGGCAGTCCTCGCAAGAGGAGGATTTGGTGTTCATGTCCATGAGTTTCGGCTTCATCAACCTTTTATCTGGAGTTGGTCTGTTTTCACCCAGCGGGTGTGTGGGGGGTGCCAATCCTAACCTCCCCGTCGGCGTCGATGGGAAGGTGACCGCACGCCCACTTCAGTCCTTCCAAGCCTCATCTTAGCGCACAGCTGGCTGCGTGAGCCAAAAGACAGAACCCCGTCAGAGGTAGCGTGCGCTCACCCGCTTGAATAGGAATTCATCGACCCAATGCGTGTGATGCGAAGGGTGGGCGCACCTCAACGTCACTGACGGGAATTGTATTTAGCGACAAAAGGAGAGCGAGAATCAAGATAGATGACGAGAACGAGTGGCTAACTCTAATCCAAAACGCGGGCCGACATGAAGGCGTAAGTAAGCGAGCAAGTCCTCTCAATGTGTCAGATGAACCGTAGAACTACGGCCATCGTCGCAATCGCCCTGTTCTGTCTAGCAGTATTCATAATGCTCGTCCCCGTAGTCTCCACTGCTCTTCCGTGTCAAACTCTCTCACTCAGCTCTTGCCATCCGCAACCCCAGTACGAGTCGATGTCATTCTACTTTTTCGGTGTAGGGGGTTTCTACTTCCCGTGCTGGGGTTATCACGTAATCGACCCAGGGAAAGGATCGTGGGAGTTCTCATGCGCAATTCCAACCACTGCGACAAACTCCACTACTTCCGAGACTACGACAACCTCCATCGTTACGATTACTTCTATCTTTCAATTCCACTGACGGGTTCGCAATCAACGCACTAGAACCACGTAAGCCGACGTCTGACACCCTGAACCAGATGTCGCTAAGTCAACTGAACCACCAAGTGTATATAATCTAAGAGCTGTTCCAACCACGTTGACTGCGACTCCAGCAGTAACAACCACTCCAAAGCAATCCCGCATACTCAGAAACCTCGGGATCATCGTCCTCATAGTCCTGATGATACTGTACTTCTTCATACACCCAACTATCGCAGCCATCAGATGATTGCCAGTTAACAAGGCGAAAGACCCGACGCGCGCTATCTCAAGGGCAACACGTACACGTACTTCAGAGAAGCTTCGGACTTATTCTTGACATTATGAATTGTATGCGCTGGGATGAGCACGACGCTAGGAGCTTCAACCGTTTCAGCGCGTCCATTCGATATGACCTCAGCCTTTCCCTCGACAACTATGATCAGCTCTTCTCCGTCTTCGGTCGTGTGTTCTCCGACTTCTTTGTGTGGTTCCAATACCACATAACCTGAGTGGATTTGGTGACTGTCGGAACGAGAGACAAGCGTTCCTGGTTTCTCGAGTCGTTTGACCAGCGGAGCCATGTCGCAGGGTCTCGCTTGTCACGGTAATAACACTCAACCAGACCCGGGCAGTTGTCACACAAGATGCACTTGAATGCCACGGAGAACCATCGCCCGAATCCGAACAGAAGCCGGAATCACCCAATAGCCTGGCAGAACCGCAAACAGGGCCTTGGCCCCACCATGTCTAATGGCTAGTCAGTGCTCGTCAACCCCGAAAATGATAACCGATATCGACAAATCAGAAGCTTGCAATAATCATCAAACACCTACCAAGGGCAACGCAGTTGCCCATTATCGAGGATCAGCTACCTCGTCTCGAGCGGCTCGGCTTTAGGAGCCTCCCTTCGGTGTCGATTTCGCCCATCCTAATGCGGGTCGATGAAATGGGTCTGTCGTCGCCCGCAAGAACGTAGTCCACGACTTCCACCTTGAGAGGAGGGTACCCCTTTGTCGCCCTGAGCGCGTTCGCTATCGGGACCCTGGCCGCGGTTTCTCTGCTGACGACTATTGCCTCGACTTCAGGCGAGACAATCCCTGGGCCGAAGTAGTCGTCGAGCTTTGCAATGACGTGCCTCTTTCCTGGGAACCTTGAACGAAGGAAGAACTCGAGAATCTCAACTCTTTCCAAGTACGATTGGTCTGGCGACTTTCCCTCCCTTGAGGCGAAGGCGTCTGAGGTGACACCGATTACGACGGCATCGCCAAGTGAGAAACTCCTCGTGAGGAGAGCCACATGCCCTTTGTGAAGGTGGTCGAAGGTTCCTCCAGTGGCCACAGCGCTGTATTTCATCGAGTAGACCCCGGGACTGGAATCAGTTGAAATACCTCATGCTTGTCGGTCAGACGAACGCAATAAAGGATTTGTGAAATGAACCGATGTTAGTAGCAGAACAATACAAGAAGTCTGGGAGAATCACAAATGAGGTCAGGGCGCTCGTGAAGACGCGTGTCCGACCAGGAATGGGATACCTTGAGACCTGCCTGTTCGTAGAGAAGGAAATCGAGGCGCGAGGCGGGAGCCCGGCATTCCCGACAGGGATCGGCGTCGGTCGGGTTACTGCGCACTACGCTCCTCAAGACGACGACAAGTCTGTCTTCCAAGAGAGCGATTTAATCAAAGTCGATTTCGGGGTGCATGTAGACGGATACATCACAGACACTGCCGTCAGTGTGACGTTCAACCCGGACCACCGCCTGCTCCTCGAAGCTACTGAGAGGGCACTAGGTGCGGCAATCGAGATGGCCAAGAGAGAGGTGAGGACGGGAGAGATTGGCAGGGAGATTTACCGGGAAGCATCTCGCTTTGGGTTCAGGACCATCGAGAACCTTACGGGTCACACGCTGGACAGGTACCTGGTCCACGCGGGGAAGAGCATTCCCAACCTCTACGTTCCAGGAATGCAGTCGCTGAAGAGAGGAGACGTTTTCGCGATCGAGCCGTTCGTCACACTAGCCTCCGCGGCAGGCTACGTAGTTGATTCGCCCTCCCAGACGATCTTCTCCCTAGCGGTGAGAAAGAGGACAGGGGTCGCGGAACTGGACAGGTTCGCGGAGATGGTCTGGGAGGAACGCAAGACCCTTCCCTTCACTCCACGCTGGTACGCCGACGAGTTCGGCAGGGACAAGGTCGGAGGAATCCTGGGACGACTGATGGAAAGACGCATTGTCAGGTCGTACCCCACTCTAGTTGAGGCATCGGGGAACCCCGTGGCACAGTTCGAGCAGACTATGGCGCTCGACGAGGGCGGACTCGTCGTCCTAACCTGAAGGCTTCGAGCTCTCTGCGTAGACGAGGCTGATCCGAGTCTGATTTCCGCACTTCGTGCACTTCGAGCCGTCCTTTGTGATATAGTCCCCCACCACGAAGGCCCTCTTCGTCTTTTGGCCGCAGACGGGGCATCCCTCTATAGAGTAGACCAGAAGCTTGGACTTCTTGTCGGTTGCCGGCACTGAGCTCATCATTGAGCTACCCCCAGAGTGTTACCGATACCTACGACAATGACGTCGTCCCCTTCCTTCGTCTTCTCCTCTATCACTCTTTGCAGAGTTTGGACCACCTTCTCAGAGGCCTCCGCGATCTCCTTTCGCATCACGGTGATTGCCTCAAGGATGCTCTCCTTCACGAGGATTGCATACAATGGGACCTTGTTCTTGGTCGCGACCTCCTCTATCTGGAACTTTTCTACCCCTATCCCGCCGATGGCGGCGCCCACGCCTTCCGCTATCTCCCCGGTCTTCTCGCCCTCGAGCTTGAGAGCCGCATCGATCATTATGATCGCACTCGGCTTGACACCCATCTCTTCAATCACTTTCTTGATTGCGACGCCCGGCTGACCGACGTACGCCATCGGACCGTCGGCCTTCACGACGTACAGCTTCCTTCCCTTGTACTCTGATATTGCCATGACGGTATCTTTCGCAATCGCACGCTTTTCCTTGCCCACCATGAAATTGGAGACCGACACGCAACCTATCCCATCGCCCACCGGCTGACCTACCTTGAATGAATCGACCGCGTTGAGCAGTGCGTCAGACTCCTGGATTATCATCGGCATCAGCATCTGCAACTGAATCAGGGTGAAGTACGAGTTGGTCTTCTTCCCCAAGATGTAGTAGTGCCTCACGATCTTGTGAATCTGGTTGAGTGCGGTGGCAACCTCGAGCAAGTTCTCCGATATCGAGACCGTGACGGGATTGTTTTGAGAGACGAGCGAAGTGACTTCGGCTCTGACCCTGTCGTTGTTGGTCGTCACTATATGGTCGATCTTGTTCATTATGCCCTGCGGGTCTGTGTTGACAGGCATTATGGTGACGTAGTCGAGGAACTGGTCGACCCTCTGAGCGGAGTCGCCGGATGCTTTGCCCACGTTGACGAGGTAGTCGATCGCCTCTTTCCTTGACTTTTCCTTCATCACCTTCAACTTGCTCAGGCCTCTTCCAATGTCGCTGAGTGCGAAGTAGACCTGAATTCTGGTTCCGAAGGCGAACTGGAACACGAAGAGCCCCATGAAGAATATCATGTACAAGATGTAACCTGTGTCCGCACCCGACACCTGAAGAACCACGCTGGGGAACAGAGACAAATGGAATCCGAAAAATCGGCACCCGTCGCTCGGACTTAAACATTCCTACCAGAAAACCTGAGAAATGAGAGAGGAGGAGGCTTTGATTGGTTGCCGGCATCACCCCTTCCCGAGTCCTCTCGGAACTCAGTAACACGGTGACGACGCGTGGTTTTACTTCCAGGGTCGGAACGAGTCTGGGTAGGGCCCACACGCTATGGCCGGCTGAGTGGGGAGGCCCAGTCACGGTAGATTAACGTTTCTAGCACTCCGAGAGTTTTATACGGTCAGCAGGGCGTCTGAGCGCCGTGCAGAAGAAGCTCCTCAACATACTCGCGTGCCCGATAGACAAGCACTATCCGCTCGAGCTGCTTGAATTCAACGTAAGCGGAGATGTAATCCTCGACGGCGTTCTGCTTTGCTCGGAGTGCGGCCGTTACTATCCCATAATCGAGGAGATTCCGGTGATGCTTCCTGACCACCTCAGAAGCAAGAAGGACGATCTCGCCTTTCTAGAGAAGTGGGGCGGCCGCCTCCCGGAGAAGGTCGTCCATGGCGGGAAGCCGTGGAGCCTGTAGTCAGCGCAGCCTGTAGAAGAGACCTCAAATTCGGGAAACCTGATATAAGAACGGTCTCGGGGGCGAACCTACGAGGGATAGTTATTGCCAAGAAATGTTCTGATAATGGGTGCGGCCGGAAGAGATTTCCACAACTTCAACGTGTTCTTCCGCAACAACCCCGACTTCAGGGTGGTGGCTTTCACCGCGACCCAGATTCCGTACATTTCGAACAGAACCTATCCTGCTTCTCTCGCTGGCCTGCTGTACCCCAAAGGAATTCCAATCCGGCCCGAGGACGAGCTCAGGGACCTGATTGTGTCGGATAAGGTCACCGACGTCTACTTCTCGTATAGCGACGTTTCGAATCAATATGTGATGGACAAGGCATCAATCGTCCAGTCGAAGGGCGCAAGCTACCACTTGCTTGGACCGGCCGACACCATGATCAGGTCGAAGAAGCCGGTGGTCGCCGTTGTGGCGACGAGGACCGGTGCGGGCAAGAGCACCATCAGCCGTAGAGTGGCCAGTCTGTTGCTGGAGAGGGGACTGAAACCGGTCGTGATTAGGCACCCGATGCCCTACGGGGACCTCTCGATTGCGGTGCAGAGGTTCGCCACGCACGGAGACTTGGACAGGTTCCACGCGACGATTGAGGAGAGGGAGGAGTATGAGGGACACATCGACAAGGGCCTCGTGGTCTACGCTGGTGTCGACTACCAGGCGATTCTGAACGAGGCAGAGAAAGAGGGAGATGTGATCCTGTGGGACGGTGGGAACAACGATTTCAGCTTCTACACGCCGGACTTGAACATAGTTGTCGCTGACCCGGTCAGGGTCGGGGACGAATCAGTGTACTATCCTGGCGAAACCAACGTGAGGATGGCGGATGTCATCGTCATCAACAAGGTGAACATAGTTGCCAAGAAGGCGGTCGACCAGCTGATTCAGAACTGTCGAGCGCTCAATCCCAGAGCGAAGATTGTGAAGACGAAGTCCGAGGCAGTACTAGACAAGCCGGAGCTAGTCAGGAGGAAGAGGGTTCTTGCTGTAGAGGACGGACCATCGGTCACCCACGGGGGGTTGTCCATTGGCGCCGGAGCTGTCGCCGCGAAGGCCGTCGGGGCAACGCTGGTCGACCCCAGGAGCAAGGCGGTGGGCTCGATAAAGAGCGCGTTTCAGAGGTTCCCGAAGCTCGGGAAGGTGCTGCCTGCCCTTGGCTACAGCGAAGGGCAGCTCAAGGAGCTGGAACAGAGCATCAACGCGGTCGAATGCGACGCGGTGGTCCTCGGAACGCCCTCGGACCTGACAAGGATGATAGAGATCAGGAAGCCTGTGGCTCGCGTCGTCTACGAAGCCCTCGAGGTCGGGAAGCCCTCGCTCGACGAATTCCTTGACCTGAAGAAGCTGAAGGGCCGACAGTAAAGAAACCATAAAACCACGACGCGGCGCCCTCGCAGAACGTGTGGGGACGTAGCCCAGCTAGATGGAGACACCGGACGGGACTTCATCCTGGAAAGGGAGGGCGACAGGCTCCAGTGCAAAGGATCAATCGGCTGACACGGCAACGTGGATGATAGAGCCTTGGAGCGGCCTAAGATACCTGTAGACCGCCGGTTCAAATCCGGCCGTCCCCACACCTTTCTATGGTAATGGACAACCTTATTCCCATGTTTTGAGAATGACAGAAAGTTCTCGTTCTAGGCATCTCTCAATCTGATTACGTGCGCTTGCGCCAAGTGCCTCATGGAGAGGACCTCGACAGACGCGCCGACAATCGGGAATTGTAATACAGGATGCTGTCTCTGGAGAGAGGATGCTATCTCCAGAAGCTTCTATGCGCCTTTTGGAGCTTCAAGTCTGGAACTTTCGGGATACAAACATGAGCCCGACTCCGAGTGCAAGCGCACCAAGAGAATACTCCATGAATTCATAGAATACGCTGGCTCCAGGACTACCATACTGGGTCATATTGAAGAAAATGGCTACTCCAGCGCCTGCAGCAAGCACGAGTCCTATCCAATTGACAACGCTCCAGATCCAAGCCACGCTTCCATCCCTCCTCCGTTCATGTCAATAAGTATTGTTACGAAGAGAGGAGGAGAGACGGAGCGTAACCTAGCAGGGTGAGGAACAAGGCCACGATGAGGACAAACCAGTTGCTCAGGACGGCTACGCCCCCCAGCGACCAAGAAGCGAAGTTGGTGACGTGAACGGGCATCTCAGACGGGTCGGAGACTAGGAGCAGGACTTGCAAGGTGATAATCGCAGGGAGGGTGAACCTCCTCAGTGCCCAGGCGAAAGCAGAAGGCAGCCCCTTCTCGAGATGATAGATCATGAACCCGAGAGTTGCGACGGTGGCGGCAAGAACAGCCATGCTGCCGAGGGCGGAGCCTTGGGGTTGGAGAGCATAAAAGTGGAAGTAGGACAACGCCGTGCTTGCAGAGTCGTGCAGAGATGGGAAGTACTTCTGAGCGTAGCTCACATCTATGCCGACCATCACCAAGAATGCCACTGCTCCCGCCAGAGAGATGGAGAAAACCAGACGTCTCATAGGTTTCGAGAGAGTCACTGGATGGGAAAGAGACAATGCGGCCCTCTTCATTGGATATAGCAACAGCAACATCGCGACGACTGCCAAGCCTTCCGATGTCTCGGCGTAAGACCGATAGAGCCAGAAGGGGAATTGCGCTGCTGCAATCTGCGCCTTGGATTGGGCCAGCACGTACTGGCAGGAGGCGGCGGTCATCTCGATAGTGCACGTGGCAGGACTCGGCAGGGACTTCACCGGAGAATAGAACGCCAGGAGGCTGAACGCCAGCGAGGCCGCGAAGAATAGCACCACGGCGACCAGCCGCCTCGACCTCCCACACTTCGGGAGTGGCAATCGCTTCACGCTGCTGTCATAGTGAACGTCTCAGTTAAAGAAACGGGAGACTTCTGCCTCGGTCAAGGTGGGTCGTGGAGTCTTAAGTAAGTACGAGTCTCTTGCTGAGGGCTGATGAGGAAGGCCGTCGCCCTCGCTCTCGTCCTGTTCAGCGCTTCCGCGGTCGCGGCGTGGACTGCCTTCAACTCTCCGTGGTATCTTGGGGCATACCCTGCCTATCTCTCCTATTCGCAGGGCCTGGGCTTGCAGTCGCAGTATCAGGCAGAATTGGCATTGGCGGCGGGACTTGCAATGACCGCGTTCCTGCTAGTGTTCTTGCCGTGGTTCGTCAGGACAGCGAAACCTGATCCCGAAGCAATCGCCATCGTTTTGGTGATTCTCTCGATGGTCGTCATGTTCTGCATCGTACTAGTTCTTCTGCCCCCACCCGAACATCTGACTACTTGGGCTCCTAATGGTACTAAGCACATCACTGCTGATGCGATAGGTGTCCACGGATGGACCTGAGCTATGTGCAGGTTGTCGAAGTCATGGAGGGGGCGGTCGTCGGCCTCATTCTCTATTGTCTGGTTTCGATGGCAAAGGCACCGGAGTTCCTGAAGAGAGGAGTCGTCGCGCCCAGACCTATCCAGTACGCCCTAGCGTCGGCTGGCGCGGTAGGCTTCGGCGTCTTCTGGTACGCATTGCTCTTCGACCTCCTCTATGCTGAAAGTAGGATCTCGCAGTACATTCTTCTCTTCCACGCGATTCCCAGCACGAACTACAGTGCGGTGTGCGGACTCGTGCTCTGCTGCCTCTGCGTCGGCGTCTTCAGGGCAAGGAGAGGAATCTCCGAGGGGCTGAGATTCAGCGTGATGTTTGGCGCTCTCGTGGTCTTCGCCATGCAGTTGCTCCTCCTCGTCTTCGACTCCAAGGAGATGTATCTCCACGTCACCTACTTCGCCGCATGGTCGTGGGGAGGGGTGGACTTGCTCAGCAACTGGTTCGTCCTGATTGTTTCGGCATCCTTCCTCGCGATACTCGTGTCAGCAGACAAGGGGAACGGCGGCCCGATGGTAGAGAGGTCGCCTGAATGACCTACAGCCTGCCCAGCCGAGTCAGAACTGAAGGATACTACTGATGAGACGGCGGAACTCGCTTCAAGGTCTAAATAAGATGGTTCTCGTTAACCCCGGCATGAAGGACAAGGAGTCTCCGAGGGTCCCGCTTGCTGTTCTGCTTCTCTTTACCGTTCTGGGTTCTACGCTTGCTTTCTCGCCTCCGCCTGTCTTCGCAAGCACTGTCCACTTGTCACCTGCATGCGGCTCCACGATTACCGAACCGTCGGGAACGACCGTGATTCTGACGGGTAGCATCGGCCCTTGCCCGGGGGACGGGCTCTTGATAGTGGGAGCCAGCAGCATAACCCTCAACTGCGCCGGGAACACGATAACCGGCTCAGGCTCAGACGTTGGGATCAATCTCACTGGGACAACGGGAGTGACGGTCAAGAACTGTCACGTTACTGGATTTGCGTATGGCTTCTACCTCTTTGGCTCTTCGGGGAACAAACTTATCGGGAACACGGCGAACAGCAATAGCTTCATTGGCTTCTATCTTTACTACTCGTCCAACAGCAACACCCTCAGCGGGAATACTGCGAACAAGGGCGACTGGGGGTTCGTCCTCGAAACCAACTGCGACAACAACAAACTAAGTGGGAATACGGCGAACCAGAACTCACAGGATGGCTTCGACGTCTTCCTCTCGTCTAACACCAACACCCTCAGAGGGAATACCGCCGACAGCGATGGCACCGTCGGCTTCTATCTCTACAATTCCTCCAGCAACACAGTCGGCAAGAACACGGCGAACTTTGACGGCTGGGGCATCATCCTCGACACCACTTCCAACAACAACATACTCAGCGGGAATACTGCGAACAAGAACTTACAGGACGGCTTCGAACTCTACAATTCTTCCAGCAACACTCTCAAAGGAAACACAATGAACTTTAACGCCAACAATGGCTTCTGGATTTCTGGTTCTTCCACCAACCTTCTTAGCGGGAACAGGGCCGACGGCAACGACTATGGCTTCTGGCTTACCAGTTCTTCCAGCAACACTCTAACCAAGAATACGGCGAACAGCAATTATGCTGGTTTCGGCATCTACTATTCTAGCAGCAACACAGTCTCCAAGAACACTGCGAACGGCAACGACTACGGCTTCTGGCTTGTCAGTTCTTCCGGCAACACTCTGAGCAAGAATACGGCGGACTTGAACGATTATGGCATCTCCCTTGCTGGCTCTTCCGACAGCAACACCCTCAGCGGGAATACTGCGAACTACAACAACCATGTCGGTTTCAACCTTTCCAGCTCCTCCAGCAACACTCTGAGCGGGAACAAGGCGAACTACAACAGACAGGGTTTCTTGGTTGATCAGTTCTCCAGCAACACCTTCACTGGGAACACAGCGAATAGCAACAAGGACTATGGCTTCTGGCTTACCAGCTCTTCCGGCAACACTCTGAGCAAGAATACGGCGAACTACAACTATCGTGGCTTCATCCTCACCGACTCTTCCGGCAACACTCTGAGCGGGAACAAGGCGAGCCACAACGTTGAGAATGGTTTCTCCCTTAACGCCGGCTCCAGCAGCAACACTCTCACCAAGAACGCGGCGAGTGCGAACGAGTACTATGGCTACCGTGATGACTCCACGGGCTCCGGCACGCAGGGGACAGCGAACGCCTACACGAGCAACACCTGTAGTGGCAATGGCTTTGGCGGGTCGAGCCCAAGCGGGCTTGGCTCTCCGCAGCTCTAGGCCAGTCGGGGAAGCATAGACGCTGTTCTAACGCAGTCCATTACCATACTTTTCTATGTGTTCAAATCCGGCCGTCCCCGCGCCCGTCCTTGAAACACGGGCCCGCTGTATTGCTTTACTGAAGGGATGGGACTCCGTATACCCCGTCATACCCGGGCGTGAACTTCAACCGGTTCTCCCTGACCGCAACGATGGCCTGAGCGACCACTTGCTTTGAATGGCGGAGGAGATCCTCAAGAGACACGTCCAGGAGAACTGCGAGCTCGCTCCCGAACGCCCTGATAAGGCGGTCTTGCTGTTCCAACACAGCCTTTGCATAGAGACGGTTCACTCCTGTGGCGAATGATATCACCTCGTAGAGCGGCAGCAAGCTCCTGAATGGGATGACGTCATTTGGTGTGAAGCCTTCGGGACGGTCCGCGAGCTCCTCCACCCTTTGTAAGACGCCCACGGTCAGCCTCTTTCCGCATTTCGGGCACTTATTGCCCATCCGCAGTGCCTCTCTTGGAGGAAGCGAGACCCCACATTTCTTGTGCCCGGTGAAATGGTACTTGCCGTACGCCGGGTCGACCTCGATGGTCTGGAGGAATCGGCTCCTGTCCTTCAACCTGATCGCATCAAAGACAGCGCGATAGCTCAGCTTCTCAAACTCGAAGACGTTGGCTTCTCTTCCCAGGCGCCAGGGGTTGGGGGAGTGTGCGTCAGAGTTCGAAACCAAACCCACCTTGTCGAGTGACGAGAGTCGCCAGTTCATCTGCGGATCTGAGGACAGCCCGGTCTCGATGGCGAAGATCTTCGTCGCCTGGTCTTGATAGCATTCCTTGAGGGAATCGAACCCTGACCTGCTCCCGAAGACACCGAACCATGGGGTCCAGCAGTGCGCTGGAATCACGACAACGCCACTGGACACTGAAGTGACCAGCTCCACGAGTTCAGCCGAATCAATCCCCTTCAGGACCGGTCTGCCGTCGGAGCTCAAGTTCCCGACCTTTGAGAGAACCTCATTGATCTGAGCCACGACCTCAAGCTCAGGAGAGTAGATCAGGTGATGGACCTTTCGCGTCTTCCCCTCCTGCTCGTAGACAGTGCTGACCTCCCCTGCTAACATCCAAGTCATTCCTTTGTAGGAGTACAGCCCTGTGCTCGGGATAGGCTCCAGTTTCTCCCTCAGCTCAGCCAACCATTTGGGATGCGTGAAGTCTCCAGTCCCCAGAAGGTTGAGGCCCTTGGCCTTGGCCCCTTCCGCCATGTGTTCCAGGTCCATTTCCTTGCTCGTCGCCAAGGCGTACTTCGAGTGCAGCTGAAGGTCCCCGACTACCCGCATCGGATGCCGCGAGACAGGGCCCACCTAATTAAGAGAACAAGGGTTGTCGCGAGAAGAAGCGGGTTCCCCTTCTGACAAGACTGTAGCATGATGACTAGTCACTTGAAGTGAATCGCGTTAATTAGCAGCAGAAGTGGGAGGCTGTCGCTTGTCCGCCGGGTCTCAGACCATCAAACTAGGGTTCATGGAATCTATCCCCACGCGGGTCAAGCTACTGATTTTCACCCAGCTACTAAACACACTCGGTTTCGGTTACTTCATGATCTACCTCAGCGGGTACCTCGTCGAAGTCAACGTCCTCGACGCAAGCGGCGTAGGCATAATCTTCGGCTTTGAGAGCCTTGTCATGATTGCGGCAGGAATCCCGCTGGGAATTCTGTCAGACAAGCGAGAAAGAAGATGGTTTCTGATCCTTGGGAATCTGCTCTTGCCGCCAATGATGCTCATCTTCGCCCTCACCAATGATTTCTCGCTCTTTCTCGTCGCCGCACTGCTGGCGGGGCTAGGCGAGGCAGCGTCCCTTTCTTCATGGAACGCCATCATTGCTGACCAGACCGACACCGGCAACAGAGACGCGGCGTTTTCCCTTTCTTTCATAGTGAGCAATGTGGGCATCTCGGCCGGCCTGGCGCTCCCACTGGCGATGCCTGTGATTGAAGGAGCATCGGGCATGAGCTCAGCCCAAGTCCATTCCGGGACCCTGCTTCTCATTGGAGTAGCATGCATCTTCGTGCCGCTAGCGCTGTGGGCGCTCCTCAGGAACTACCACGAGAAACCGAAGCCAGAAGAAAAGGCCGAAGATGCAAGCGACCTGAGGATGCTTCTGAAGTTCTCCGGCATGAACGGTCTCATCGGGTTAGGCGCGGGCCTGATAATCCCGCTCATGGCGACTTGGCTACTTTACAAGTTCTCCGTCTCAAACACGTACAGTGGGCCGTACCTCGCCCTCTCGGGACTGACAATCGCCTTCGCAGCCGTGGGGAGCTCGAGGCTGTCGAAGCGGTTCGGGCTCTTCAGAGCGATCTTGATGACAGCCGGGAGCTCCACTGTGTTCATGTTCAGCATGGCGTTCATTCCCAACCTGTTCCTGGCTGGAGGGGTCTACATCATCCGGTCTTCACTCATGAACATGGCCTCTCCGCTCATGGACTCGTACCTGATGGGGATCATCCGGCCCGGTAGGAGGGGGCTGGCCAGCGCAATCTCGGCGATAGTGTGGAGGCTTCCAAACAGCCTCAGCACGATCCTTGGAGGGTTCATACTAGAGGCCGGACATCAAACAGGGAATCACTTCCTGTACGACGTCCCGTGGCTCGGGGCGGTGGCATTCTACGTAGCTGGAATCGTACTCCTCTATGTCAACTTCAGAAACGTGAAGACTAGGGGGTAGGCCTCAGGGACAGATGACGAGGCTGACCAGGCGGTTCTTCGAAGCGTATACGCCGAAGGTTGCAAGAGCTCTTCTGGGAACCGTACTCGTGCGGGTCCTGGACAGCGAAAGACTCTCGGGGATAATTGTGGAGACCGAGGCCTACAGAGGAGCCAGAGACCCTGCCAGCCATGCCTACCGCGGAAGGACAAGGCGGAACGACGTAATGTTCGGCGAGGGAGGGCATGCCTACGTTTACTTTTCGTATGGGTCTCATTGGTGCCTCAACCTAACTACGGAACCCGCTGGGAAAGCGGGCGCGGTTCTCGTAAGGGCGGTCGAGCCGATGGAGGGCCTGAAGAAAATGCTGGGAAGAAGGGGTCGAGACTTGGACGAACACCTTACAGACGGGCCGGGGAAGCTGACCCAGGCACTCGGAATTGACTCCGCCCTGAACGGAGAGGACCTGGTCACGTCTGACAGACTCTTTGTCGAAGAGAGGGAGAAGGTGAAAGGGATAGGCTCGAGTTCGAGGATAGGGATACGTCAAGGAGTCGAGTTCAGATGGAGGTTCTTCGTCAAAGGGAACAGGTACGTTTCGAAGGCAAAGCCGTCAGCAATCCACAGAACCCATAACTAAGGCAGGGCAGAGCGCAGGCTTTGTGGGGTCGTCGGCTAGTCTGGTCTAGGCTTTCAGCCTTGGGCGCTGAAGATCCCCGGTTCAAATCCGGGCGACCCCACCACAAGCTTTGTGGTATTCCGCTGCCTTCCGAATTGCGGTTGTTGCGTCGCTAGTGGAGAAGCGTTCCGCTCCTTTCTCTCAGCTGATTATCGTCAGGACGGACGTTCCCGAACTCTTCAGGTCGTTCGAATCTCCGCTGTACGTTGCTTTGATCTTGACGTGCCCTGCAGCAGTCGGCATAATCGTCACTTGGCAGCTTCCTCCCGTCAGTGTGCAAGTCGTCTGGAAGAACGTGACTTTTCCAGTTCCCGAAACCCTCGACCAGGTGACAGTTCCGTTGGGTGATGAGTATGGCCCTGATATCGTCGCTGTGCAGGTGACTGGTGTGCCTACGACGGGGAACATTTGAGTACATGACGCTGTGGTAATTGTGGGTGCCTTCTTGATGGTCAGTGTAGCCGTTCTAGAGCTACCCAGGTTATTCTGATCCCCCCAGTAGGTCGCATTGATGATCACATGCCCACTTGTGGCCCCCATCATCATCACGGAACATGTTCCTTGTGAGAGGTAGCAGTCCGAATCAAAGAAGAAGACGGACCCAGTACTGCTATTGCTGTTCGACCAGCTCACATCTCCTGTCGGCGCATATCCTTTCACCTTGACCGTGCAGGTGATGATTGTCGATGACCCAGCTACAGCGGATCTCGGCGTGCAGGAAACCGTAGTCTTTGTGGCCTTCATGGTCACGACCAAGTTGTACCCTCCAGCAGTTGCAGGGTTGTTGGAGTCCCCTCCGTAGCTCGCCGTGAGGACCACCGAGCCTGCAGTCGTCGGCGTGAACTTCACCGAGCATGTGCTGTAGGTCTTGTGCCTTGAGAGCGTGCAAGATGTCTTTGAGAACGTACCCGAACTGCTGTTTGACCAGGTGACAGTGCCTGTCGGAGCAGCAGTGCTGGATTCGTGGACCGTCGCCTTGCAAGTGGTCGCTGATCCCACGACCACCGTGGACTTTGAGCACGTCACTCCGAGGAGCGTCACGGTGAAGTTCGCTGTAGCGCTATTGGTGAAGTCGCTCACCATGACCGTGTAGTTGCCGAGGTCTGAGGGCGGGACGGCGAACATGCAGCCGGAGTTCATGTTGCCGAATGCGTCTGTCGTGCAGGTCGTGGGCATGCCATCGGCTGAACCGTCATATGTGACCATCAGGCTCTGCCAACCGTAGAAGCCGGCGCCGGTTATAGTGACTGTGGTGCCCGCTGCGCCCATCGAAGGGGCGAGGAAGATGTCTGTGATGTCGAAGAATGCTACGCCGTATCCGTAGCTGCCGACCGGGTCGACCGCGCTCAAAACCACCTCATACTCGCCGGGCGGTGTGTAGAGCGGCCCCTCGCCCTGGATGACGCCGACGAATTCGCCGAGGGCGCTGTTGTAGGTCAACCGGACATCGTGCACCTCTCCCCAGCCCTCGTACAGGACGATGGCATTCACACTCCCCACCGTCATCTCAGTGCCGTTCGGATAGGTGACAGAAGCCCGAATTTGGAGCGAACCGGTGTCAGTTATGTACAGGGAAGTCGTGCTCGCGCTCACGTTCAGATTGTAGGGTGCGACCCGTATCACCGTGAAGGAGGAACCGGAGTTCCCAAGCCCGTCATTGCCGCTGACGGTGATGGTGTAGAACCCGACCGGGTCGCTCGAGTTTATCTGGACGGCGTTAATCCACTCTCCATATCCATAGTTGTACAGCGGGACCGTCCCGAGAACGGTCGACCCGTACGAGATCGTCGCGCTGAAGCTGCCGTTCAAAACCAATCCGTAGTAGGGGTTGATCGGAAGCGCCAGGATGATGATTGTGTCGTTGAGTACGAAGGTCGGCGTCGGGTCACCGTATTGGTCGAACGTGTATATGTTGAGCAGGTTCAGACCCACGTTGAGCCATGCGTAGGTGCTTCCCCTGTTGCCGCTCGAATCGGTCCCGTTGACCGTGAGGACCCAGGGACCCTGGTCCGCGTAGCTGGGGACAGTGAAGTTGCCTTCCCACCTGCTTGTCGACGAGTTGTAGGCGAGAGGTATCATCCCCTCCAGTGTGCCCGTAGCGGTCTGGAACGTGAAGACCGCACTGAAAGTCCCGCTCGTCACCACTCCACCGCCGCCTCCACCGCCACCACCGCCGGTAATCGCAACCGAAACAGGGATTGTCTGACCCACCACGAACTCGCCGGCGACCGTGTAGGGCGCGAACAGCGTCAGGCCGTCTCCCACCGAGAAAATCGTTGAACCCATTCCGCTCTGGCCGCCGCTGGCGATGTGGACGGTCGCCGTCCAGCTTCCAGGCGGGTCAGTCGAGTTTATCCTGAAATCGCCAGTCCACTCACGTGCCCCTGGCCATATGGTGACGTTGGCCAAGAGGTCTCCGTCTGGGGAGAGGATTTCGGCGAAGCCCGTCCCGCTTGTTACGTTCGCTCCGCCGTAGAATGCGTGGGCGGTAATCTCAATCACATTCGAATAAGATGCGCTCGTCCCTAGGCTGACGTTGCTAGCCGCGACTACATCGATTCGGCCAGTCGGTGCCAAGTAGTTGGCCAGCTCGCCCAGGTTCGGGGAGCCCACCCCCGTCAGGGAGTCCCATCCAGGCGAAGCGGAATTCGGGTTGTTGTTTCCAACAGTCACGTCGTGGAACGCCTTCGAGTACTCCGACGCGTTGTTCAGAATCGAGTATAGGGTCGGGTTGATGAGGCCGAGCCTCTCCCCCGCCTTCTGCTCCAGAGTCGCCAGCGAGCCAGCGAGAGAAGGCGATCCCACGCTGGTGCCGCCGTAGATGTTGAAGCCTCCTTCGACGAAGACGAGCACTCCGGTCTGAGGGTCGGCGTCCCACGAGATGTCGGGAGCGCCCCTCATTGTCGTGCCTGAAAGACCCAGTCCCGTCTGCCACTCCGGACGTGCAAACAGGGTGCTCTCCCCGCCGCCCGTTCCCCAGCCTTGTACGTTGTTCCAGCTCCAAGCGGTCTCAGCCCCGTACCCACCCGTGGCGTTCGCGTATGGCATCTGTAGGTAGCCGGAGCTCGTGCTCATGTAGAGCGAGGTCCCGCCCACGCCAGTAACGTACGGGTCGGTGGACGGATACATGGCGCCGCCGTAGGGTGAAGTCTGTCCGAAGCTCTGTTCGTAGGCGCCCCAGTCTCCGGTGGAGGCGAGGGAAGTGATTCCAACGGCCGCAGCCTCCTGCAGAACCTGGTCGAGCCACGGATAGTTCTCGCCGTAGACGGGTGCCACGGAAGCGGACGACCCGAAGTCGTTCTCGGGTTCGGCCCAGCTCATCGATATTATGTTGGTCGACGAATCGTTGACCGCCGCCTGCACGGCGTCATACAGCGGCTGACCGCTGTTGGAGCCGATGTACAGGTCAATCGTCGCGCCAGGGGCCATGGCGTGCGCCCACTCCACGTCCAGCGCGATCTCGCCGTTCCATCCAGTGTAGATCCCGTTGTAGTAGTCACAGGGTCCGTCAACGCAGACTACGGTCACGTTGGTCTGCGGGAGGTTGAATGAGGAACTGAAGACGCCGAGCTCAGACTGGATGTATGGGTCTCCGTACGCGTCCACGATTGCGATCGTGATGCCCGTCCCGTCGTAACCCTCCGAGTAGAGGCCGGTCGCGTTGTATGCCTCCCTGATCTCCGGCGGGCTGTAATACACGGAACTTGACGGCGCCTCCGACTTGTTCACTGGACCGAGGTCTCTGTAGAGCGGCACGGCACTACCGGCAGACGCGCCGTAGTTCTGCAGTCCGTATATCATCTGCACGTTGGAGAAGGCCTTGGGGAGCTGCGGGGACGAAACGGCAGAGTAGAACGACTGGCCGTTGTACTTGAAGAGACCCATCTGCGTCTTGAAGGCGTCCTCCATCTGCTGCGCGGTGCCCTTGAGCGTCACCAGGTTCGTGGTGGACGCGCCCCCCACCTGCACCTGTAGCCCCTTGGCCCGCAAGTAGTCAGTCAGGGCGCTGAGCTCGGCCGGGCTCGACCCGTAGAGCTGGTTGAACTGAGCCGCAGAAAGGAAGTGGTGATAAGTCGGAGAGGAGGGGTCGTACATCGACATCAGCTCATTCGAGAGGCCGACGGAGTTCCTCAGAGAAAGGACCATCTGTACCGACATCGGTGCGCTAGAGTTCAACATCCCGAACTGCTGTGCCTGCTGCAGAATCGTTGGGAGCTGTGCGGGCACTTTAGAATAGGAATCACCGGATGACGAGGAGACGGAGGAACCAGCATCCGCCCCCTGACTCAAGGCTGACAATGTAGGAGAGCCGATGGAACTCACCAGAAAGACAAGAATAAGCCCAACCGAGACTATCCAGCTATTCACTGTGGAACGGTGTCTCACGCGTGTTGTTGAGGTCGGGCAGATTTAACGGTTGGCGCCTACTTTGGTCTTGGAGAGATCCTGTAGACTCGCTCGGTGGTCTTCTTTCCATAGACGGTTGAGGAAGTGGCTGGCACCAGCGCTGCCGAGCTCCCTGATCGCTCTTTCCGTCTGTCTTCTGACAAGTCCTTGACACCGCGTCATCTGTCCACTAGAAGTGAATTCGTTTTGACTAATGATCAAGGCACACATATATACAATCGACAAAGACCTCCCAAGAAGGCTTGCAGGCAGCTCCTCGAAGGGTCAAGACGATCTACAGCGTAATCGCATCCCCACAGAGGCTCGAGATTCTCAGGATCCTGAACATCAAAGGACCACTGACGTACAGCGCACTGAAGACTCTGGCCGGTTTCAAGTCGAAGAAAGAATCGGGGAAGTTCGCGTACCACCTCAGGAAGTTGGTCAAGCAGCTGCTGATTCAGCTCAACAGGCAGGAGAGGAAGTACACTGTGACGAACCTAGGCAGACTCGTCCTCAACCTGACACGCCAAATCGAGGAGCAGTCGCTCGTTGAAAGCGGGAAACTGTACGTGCGGACGTCTCACCAGACCATGGAGGAATTCAATGCGAACAAGATTCTGCAATCCCTCGTGAGGGAGGCTGGGATGCCTGTCGAGCTGGCGCAGAAGATAACCAGTGAGACCGAGTCGAGGCTCTACAAGTTCCAGACGCAGTATTTGACCGCGCCTCTGATCCGGGAGATAGTCAACGCCCTCCTGGTGGAACATAGCATGGAGGAGTACAGGCACAAACTGACGAGGTTAGGGATGCCGATCTACGACGTGACCCAGCTGCTGGGGAAGGCAGGCGACGACGGAGGCAACGTGGAGTCGCTCGTGCACCAGACAGGGAGACAGGTCTTCTCGGAATACCTCCTGCTTGAGCAACTTCCCAGAGATGTCGCCGACGCCCACCTCAATGGAGACATCCACATTACCAATGCAGGGACCTGGGGGCTGACCCCCGACACAGTCTTCGTCGACCTGTTGTCAGTGAGGAGCGGCGGGATGAACCCAAGAGGAAGAATCCTCAACACGCCCATGATCCCTAGCCCGGAGAACGCTGAACGAGCCCTCAACATCGTGCTCAACATGACATCGATGCTCTGCAAAGAGGTAGCTGACGAGGTCACGTTCAGGAACTTCTTGCAATACCTGGGTCCCTTCTGCAGGTCACGTGGGAAGAGGGAAATGGAGTCTCTCTTCATGAGGTTCTTCGAAGCCGTGAGCTCCCCCATCGCCGGAGCCGAGGGTCCTGCAATCAGCCTTGAGTTGAACCCCTACAGGCACGACGACGTGGGCAGAGACGTCCTCGACAGGACGCTCGACGCAGTGCTCGGTGCATATCGGAGTTTCGTGGAGGAGACGCCCCGGCCTGATATCAGACTGCTGCTGGCCAAGCCCAACAGGGTCGACGAGACAAAGACGCTCAAAGAGGCCGCTTCTATCATATTCAACGGTGGCAGGATAGCATTCTTCTCATCGGACCAGAGGAGGAGTTTCCTGGGCCTCAGCGCGAATGTCCTTCCGCAGGAGTCACAGGCGGACAATATCAGTGTGCTTCACGGGCTGAGCCTCAACCTTCCCAGACTGGCATATGACTCCAACCAGGACGAGACGTACTTCAGGGCAAAGCTGGCTCTGCTGATTGGCGTCGCCTCGGAGGCGCTCTCAACGAGGAGAAGGCTCATCGAGAGGACCCTGAAGCGGGGCCTCTTGCCGTCTCTCGCGGCTGGGTCAGACGCTGTAACGTCGGACACGATGCCTCTGATAATGAACCTAGTCGGCCTCGAGGAGACTTTGGCCAGTCTGATTAGGGACCCGACGATGGGTTCGCGGTTTGAGCTCGCCGAGAAGATAGTAGAGACGGCAAGCCAAGTCGCCAACGACAAATCGAGTAGGATAGACAGGCTGGGCGTTGCGATGCTTGAACTCGACGGTGCACTCAGACTGGCAACACTCGACTCCGAGAAATACGGAAAAGCGAACCTCCAACCACTGCAGAAGGGCGCCTACACCCAAGCCCCCAGGCTACTCCTGGCAGACCTGGAAAACCCTGAAAAGATGAACTACATGGCAAAGTTGGCAACAGGCCTCCACGGCGGACTCTCTGTGACACTCGATGGAAACGCGGAGGATGTCAGGGGCGTCTACAACATGATTCTGAATGCGACGCCGAAAATCCTTTACTTCAAGGTCGACAGGACGATATCGGTCTGCAGGAACTGTGGTGCAAAGTTGCCGCAGAATGCGGCCCGGTGCAGGAGATGCAAGTCGGTGGCCACGACCCAATATTCGACAGCAGCCTAATCTCAGCAAACGACACAGGCATCCTGTCAAAAAAATTCCACCGCAGATCGTTTCATATCGTCGAGAACTTGGTCGAGACCTCGCTTGGTTGTCAGCAACAGATCAGCCAAGAGTGAGATATATATCGGCGGGAATAGGGTTGACGCTAAGGTTATGACGTCAATAGTTGAAGAACCACGTGACTCTCCGGATGCCGGAGAGCAGAACAGGGGGGAAGTAAGGATCCCCTCGGAAACCCTCGCCGCGTTCGGAGGAGACGAACTGCGCGCCAGGGTCTTCTATGAGAAATACGCCTTGAGAGACCAGCACGGAAGGCAGGTGGAGAAGGTCCCGGACGATATGTGGCGCAGGGTGGCGAAGGAATTGGCCTCGCCGGAGAAGGACGAGGAAAAGAGGAAGGAATGGACTGCGAAGTTCCACTGGCTGCTTCAGGACTACAGGTTCGTACCAGGAGGAAGGATTCTCTTTGGAGCCGGACAGACGAGGAGGTCTACGCTTCTGAACTGCTACTTCTTCAGGATTAAGGAAGATTCGATTGAAGCGATATTCGACTGGTGCAAGGAGGCAGCGAGGACATACAGCTTCGGCGGAGGGGTCGGCACAGACATCTCTGTCCTGAGGCCTCGGGGAGCCCCGGTCAACAACTCGGCGATCTACAGCTCGGGCTCCGTCTCGTTCATGGAACTCCTCTCGACGACGACAGGGACGATTGGCCAGGCGGGAAGGAGGGGCGCCTTGATGATTACCATCAGAGTCGACCACCCGGACGTAATAGACTTCATCAACGTCAAGAGGGACCTGAAGAAGGTGAACTACGCCAACATCTCGGTGAAGATTACAGATGACTTCATGGGAGCAGTAGAGACCGACGGGGACTTTCTCCTCCACTTTAAGAACGAGAAGGCAGAAGTCAACAGGACCGTCAGGGCTAGAGAAGTCTGGAAGTCGCTCATCAGAGGCGCCTGGGAGTCGGCTGAACCTGGGGTCCTCTTCTGGGATGCCATGAAGAGAGAGTCCACGACCGAGTACGGCGGCATGGAGGTAGAGGGAGTCAACCCATGCAGCGAGCAAACGCTCGAGAACTACGGATGTTGTTGCCTGGGCTCCGTCAACCTCAGCGCCTTCATCAAAGAGCCCTTCACGGAAAGGGCCAGCATAGACTGGGAATCGCTCACGAAAGCGACCCAGTTTGCAGCGAGGTTCCTTGACAACGTCCTCGACTACAACGCCGAGCGGCACCCGCTGCCCCAACAGAAGGAATCCTCGCTTCACAGCAGAAGGATAGGAGTCGGCATAACAGGACTGGGTGACATGTTGATCAAGCTCGGCCTGAAGTACGACGAGGACTCGACGATTGGGTTCGTGGACCACCTGTTCGAGAGGATTAAGCACGTTATCTACGACTATTCGACCGACCTCGCCAAGGAGAAGGGGAGCTTCCCTGCCTTCGACGCTGAGAGTCACTTGGCCCAGCCATTCATCTCGAGACTGGACGAGAAGATCAAAGAGAAGATCAGGACCCAAGGCATCAGGAATGCCGCGATAACGACAATCCCACCCGTGGGATCGGGCTCAATTCTCGCAGGCTGCTCCAGCGGGATAGAGCCGGTCTTCGCCCTCTGCTATACGAGAAGGAGCAAGTCGCTCAGCGAAGGCGAGTTCAAGGTTTTCCATCCACTCGTCAGCGAGTACATGGTTCAGACAGGAGCTAAGAATGAGCAACAGCTGCCGAACTACTTCGTCACCTCACACCAAATCAGGCCTGAGATGAGGGTCAAGATGCAGGCGACCATTCAGAAGCACATCGACACAGCCATCTCCAGCACTGTCAACTTGCCTCAAGAGACAACCCCCGAAGACGTCGAAAAGGTCTACCTTCTCGCGTGGAAGATGGGATGCAAAGGTATCACAGTCTACAGGGAGGGGAGCAGGGAAGGGATTCTGGAAACGGTTAAGGTGGCCAAGGTCGAGCAGCCCAAGACTCCCTTCGAAAGGCCTAGAATGATGGAAGGCCGGACCCTGAAGCTGAAGCTCCCGCAGGGAGGACTGTACCTGACGGCCAACCTAGTGAACGGCGAACTGAGAGAGGTCTTCGTGACCCTTGGCAAATCAGGTGGAGACGAGAAGGCCGACGCCGAGGCGCTGGGGAGGCTGATCAGCCTCTACCTCCAGCATGGGGGAGACGCCAAGAGCGCCATATCCACCCTGAAAGGGATCAAGGGCAAGTACGTCTCCTGGGACGAAGGCACGCAGCTGCTCTCTATTCCGGACGCGATTGCGAAGGCGCTTGAACTCCTGACCCTCAACCACGTGGTGAAGGAGTCGGCGGCCCCGCTGCAGCCTGCCGCCCCGAGGCAGGTCACGCAGGGAGGGACGTGCCCTGACTGCCACGAGAGTGCACTGATTTTCGAAAACGGCTGCTACAAGTGCACCAGCTGCGGCTACAGCAAGTGTGAGTAGGAGCGACGGGCCGGATTGCTCCGGCCCTCCTAAACAATTTTTACTGCTCATGGAGCCCCACCCTACGTTGAGCCGAGCTAGCGGAAGAAGAACCCTCCTCATAGTGGCTCTTGCTACTGCCTTGGTGATCGCTCCGCTTTTGCTCCTAGGCGTCTACCTGGGCTACTATGTAGGGGGTGCGGCAGGTTACTCAAAGAGCATCCTCGCGATAGCCTTCTCGACCGCGGGGCTCTTGGTCGGGATGGCGATACTGTTCAGGGTGATAAGGTCGGTCGTTGCTTTGACAGACGGGTCTAGGAACTGACTTTCTTCAGTGCGGCTGATTTCGCCTTCTCGAGCTTGGACCTAAGGTCGGCCACGGCCTGTTTGTGTGCCGCCTCGAGCTTCTCGACCGCGGAATTGAACGGTTCGTCGACTGTTTCTTCTGTCATTCCGCGGCCTTACTCTCCAGGACCTTCTTTACATGCTTTAGCCTAGTGAACTCCTCCCTCTCCCTCTCTTCGAGAGTCTGCTGGATGTAGCGGATGGAGCTCTCGTACCGCGGAATTATCATATATTCGAGCGCATTCAGGAGGCGCTGCGTCTTCTCGAGCTCCTTCGCGAGCCTGAATATCGCGTTCTCGAACTCAGCGGCCCTGAAGATAGAGGGGAGGACCTTCCTCATCTGCCTGGAGGCCCTGTCAACGGCCACGTTGGTGTCCGCGAAGCCGTAGGTCATTCCCACCTCCTTCTCGGAGAGCTTGATTGAGGGCACGTCTACGCCGACGATCCTACGGACAGTGACCTCGGATTCCGCCATCTGCGGAGTGTTCGCGGCGATCCCCTCGAGCCGTAGCGGGCCCAGCTTGAGATACGCGTCGTAGAGCGCGACGTACGCGTCTGAGAGGGGTTGCGAAATCTCGCCGCGTGCCGCTGCCGCCTGCTGGATTATCTCGTCGAGGCGCTTCAGGAGGACTTCCCGCTTGTCATCAAGGACTTTCTTCACCCTGACCGCGGTCTGGAGCCTCCTGCGGGTTCTAATCAGCTCGATCTTGGTGGGAAGGATGTTGGAGCCGAACGCTACGGACATCTCTATCCAACCGGCTTGCCCGTGACGTAGTACTTCTGGATGAACTCCTCCTTGATGTTAGTGAGCTCGTTCTGCGGGAGTATCGAGAGAACCTCCCACGCAATCCTCAGGGTGTCCCCGAAGCTCCGGTTCTCGTCGTAGCGCTGGTTGAGGTACTTCTGCTCGAACGCGTCGCCGAAGGCGAGGTATTTCAGGTCCGATTCTGTCAGACCCGACTTGCCGACTATCTCTGCCAGAGCGCGCAGCTCGACCGACCTTGCGTACGCGTTGTACAGCTGGTTGCCCACTTGTTGGTGGTCGGCCGGCGCTTTGCCCTGCTTGATGACCTGGCTCAGCGCTGGGCCCATAAGTCTGCTGAGGCTTGAAAGCAGGTAAACCGGCGGGTAGAGGCCCTTCCTGAAGAGATCCCTCCCGAGGAATATCTGGCCCTCGGTTATGTAGCCAGTCAGGTCGGGGATCGGATGAGTCACGTCATCGCTGGGCATCGAAAGGATGGGCATCTGGGTGATGCTTCCTTTCATGCCCTTGATTCTGCCGGCCCGCTCATAGATTGTCGCGAGGTCCGTGTAGAGGTAACCCGGGAAGCCTTTCCGGCCGGGCACCTCTTCCCTTGCCGCCGAGATTTCTCTGAGCGCCTCGCAGTAGTTCGTGATATCAGTGATTATGACCAGAACGTGCATTCCCAGCGTGAAGGCCAGGTATTCTGCCGCCGTGAGGGCGACGCGTGGAGTGATTATCCTTTCAATGGCCGGGTCGTCCGCGAGGTTCAGGTACAGGACGCTCCTCTTGATCGCGCCCGACTCCGCGAGCGTGCGCTGGAAGAACGCGGCGTCGCTGCTCGAGACGCCCACGGCAGCGAAGACGACTGCGAACTCTTCGCCTTGCCCCGCCACGGTTGCCTGCCTTGCTACCTGGGCGGCCAGCATATTATGAGGCATGCCGGCTCCCGAGAAGATTGGAAGCTTCTGGCCCCTGACTAGGGTCAGCATGCCGTCGATGACCGAAACGCCGGTCTGGATGAGGTCGGTCGGGTAGGCCCTCCGTTCTGGGTTGATCGGCGCGCCGTTGATGTCGAGGAAGACCTTGGGGACCGGCTCGGGAAGCCCGTCAAGAGGCTTGCCCAGTCCATCGAAGACCCTTCCGAGTAGCTGGTCAGAGACTGGGAGCTGCATCGTGTGACCTAGGAAACGCGCTTTTGTCCCGCTGATGGACAGACCGGAGGTCCCCTCAAAGACCTGGACGACGGCTTTGCCGAAACCGGTCTCCAGAACCCTCGCGAGCCTCCTCTTCCCATCGGTGTCTTCTATCTCGACAAGCTCGTCGAAGGCGGCCCTGTCGACGCCGTCGACTACGAGAAGCGGCCCTTTGATTTCGGCCACCTTGCTGTACTCTAGGCCTGAGGACGACCTGCTCACGCCGCCTTCGCCTCCTGTAGATCCGACAGACTTGCGAACTCGTCGGACATTTGCTGCGCGAGCGACTCGAGCTTGCCGAGTTCTTCGCTCTTTATCGCGAACTTCGCCCTCAGCATCGGGGCGATCACCTGCATCCCCCTTATCCTGGGCAGCGGTACGCCACTCCTCAGCGCCTTCAGCGCCGCCTGGTAGTACTGCACGAACATCTTCATCATCCTGAACTGCTTCTGCGGGCTGCAGTAGGTGTCGATGTCATCGTACGCGTTCTGCTGCAGGAACCCGATCTGAATCATCCTTGCGACGTCTAGGATTAGCTTCTCCTCGTCGGGCAGGGCCTCGGGTCCGAGGAGCCGCACAATCTCCTTGAGCGCGTCTTCACGCTGGAGGATGGCGTAAGCGTCGGCTCTCACCGAGAGCCACTCCTTGTCGACCCTCTCCGTCCACCACTTGCTTACCGACTCGATGTATCCCGAGTAGGAGTTCATCCAGTTGATGGATGGGTAGTGCCTCGAATACGCGAGCCCCGCATCGAGGGACCAGAAGGTGTTGACAAACCTGATCGTCTGAGAGGTGACTGGCTCGGTGAAGTCGCCTCCTGCCGGAGAAACGGCCCCGACTAGGGTAATCGAGCCGGTTCTTGATGGCGTGCCCAGCAGGTCGGCTCTTCCGGCCCTTTGATAGAACTCGGCGAGCCTCGATGCGAGGTAGGACGGGTAGCCCTCTTCGGCCGGCATCTCCTCCAGTCTTCCGCTGATCTCGCGGAGTGCCTCGGCCCACCTGCTGGTCGAGTCGGCGACCAGGACGGTGTCATACCCCATATCTCGGTAGTACTCGGCCATCGTGACCCCCGTGTAGATGCTCGCTTCCCTGGCCGCGACCGGCATGTTGCTGACGTTGGCGATGAGGATGGTCCTTTCCATCAGCGGCCTACCGCTCTGAGGATCGATCAGCTCGGGGAACTCGACCAGCACCTCGGTCATCTCGTTCCCCCGCTCCCCGCAACCGATGTGGAAGACGACCTTGGCATCTGCCCATTTCGCGATAGAATGAAGAGTCACCGTCTTCCCGGTCCCGAACGCTCCAGGTATCGCTCCCGTGCCTCCCTTCGCCATCGGGAAGAAGGAGTCGAGGACCCTCTGCCCCGTCATGAGCGGGATTTCCGGGTCCAGTCTCTCTCGGACCGGCCTCGGCGTCCTGACCGGCCACTGATGATAGAGCTTCAGCTCGTACTTCTTGCCCGTCTTGTCTTCAGCGAAGACCACAGTTTCATCGCTCTTGTAGTCCCCGACCTTCACAACATCCTTCACTTTCGCCTTCGGCGTTGTCGGCGGGGCCAGTATCCGGTGCTCGATCAGAGGCGTTTCCTGAACGCTCCCCAGGATGCTCCCGCCCTCGATCTCGTCCCCCTTCTTGACTGAGGGGACGAACGTCCATTCCTTGTCGAACGGTATCGAATTGGCCGAGACGCCCCTAGTGATGAACGCTCCGGCCATTTTTGCGATTATGTCGAGCGGTCTCTGGAGGCCGTCATAGATCGTTCCGATCATGCCGGGCCCGAGGGTAGCCGACAGAGGCTGACCCGTGCCGAGGATTGGCTCACCCGGGCGCAGGCCGCTGGTGGACTCGTAGACCTGGACGAAGGCGATGTCGCCAGTCAGCTTGATCACTTCCCCGACTAGCCTCTCCTCACCAACCTGAGTGACTTCGTTCATCTTGGCAGCCGACATCCCTGAAGCCTTGACAGCCGGCCCGGAGATCCATTCGATCTTTCCCTTGACTGTCAATAAATTCTCTTTGGCCCTCCTCGGACTCGGACTTATAATTTCTTGGGCGGAGTTAACTGCAGCCTACCCAAGGTGGCCACAAGACAGGCGGCCTTCGACCGCCTTGGACACGGCCGGACCAGCGACGCTCTTCTCAGATGGAGGCGCCTTGACTCTTAGACGTGTTACCATTGCCGGTCGAGTCAGACTAGCTCGGGGAATGGGCGCTCGGCGGGGATTAGCCGCTCGTGAGTATCGCTGAGGCTTCCATTCTGAGAGTTGGCCGCATTCGTTCAAGCCTAGCCTCGAATGTATTGTCGAATCTCACAGACCCGTCCATGGAGGTCATGACGATGCCTCCACTGGTGCCAATGCCCTTCTCCTCGAGGACCAGCTTGGACTGACTGCCCCCGAGTCTGCGCAAAGCGGCCGAGACCGTACTCCTGTCCTTGGACCTGCAGAAGATTCTGGCTCTTGGGCCGATCATTTCCAGCCCTTCCTTGACAAGCTGCGTCAGCGACGCCTCGTAGCGCGCGCCGGTATCTTCACCGAGCTCTTTCGCGGCCGCCTCGAAGACTTCGACCACGGCCTTCTCCAGCGCTTTCAGCTGAGCGTTCCGCGCCTCGAGCTCCGCCGCCCCGATAATCTGTCTCCTTAGCGACTCTCCCTGCTTGACGCTCGCGTCTAGGATCTTCGTCACCGCCACCTTCGCCTCCCCTCTGGACGACTCCACCGTGGAAAGAGCCTCCCCCCTTGCCTCCTGAAGCTCCGCCAAGAGCTCGTTTTCGAACTCTCTGGAGACCTTCTCCAAGGTGCCGGCGGTCGCCCTGCTCACGTCAATCAGACTCCCAGGATGCTCCTCAGCATGGCACGGTAATCGACCTGCTGCTTCTTGCTCCCCGGTCCGGGGACCTCGTAGATCAGAGGGGTTGCCCGCTGCGTCCTGATGGCAGTCAGTTGAGCGCCGAGAGGTTTCGCGACTTCGTCGCTGACCATGATGAGACCGACCTGGGGGTCCCTGACGAGTTTCTCGATCTTCCCGAGCGCCTCGTCAGGCGAGGACACGTATTCACCGCTGACGCCAGAGAGTACGAAGCCGGTCACGAAGGCCTTACCGCCTACGGCTACAACCTTCACTTGTCTTCACCCAAGAGGCGACCCACCACCATCTCGATGGCTTTCGCCTTCCTCCTAGAAATGGTCGCTTCGAAGCTCTTCAACGATGATTCCCCTTTCTTCCTTATCGACTCAGCCTCGCCCTCGCCTTCGGCCCTTGCCTTGGCTAGCCTCTCGGATACCTGCTGCTGGGCTTTCAAAACAGCTGTCGACTTGGCCGATTCGGCCAAACTAACCGCGTCCTTGACCATCTTCTTCTTGACCTCCAAGACCTCTGCCTTTATCCTGTCGAGTTCGGATTCGAATTCGGTAAGAGCCTTGACAGTCACCTCGATCTGAGAACCCATCCGAATTTGCCATTCCAACTGCCTCGGTTTGCGCAATTAAACATATGTTCGAGCGATTTCGTAAAGAAGGTGGTAGCGGGCACTCCCTCAGGAAAGCGCTTTGATACTCCGCTTAAGGCAGTCTGACGCCTGGTGGGCGAAAGCGGAATCAGATTGAAGAAGGTTCGTCATTCGGTCAGCGATTCTCAGCCGTCAGATGCGTCAGTTTCTCCCTTTTCTATTCTTTCAAGGGTAAACGACCAATTCACAAAGCAATCCCACAGGAGGTCGCGACTTCGCTCGACTTCTCTCGCCTCCTCATCTACCACCACCATTCGACGGCCCCTTGATTCCCCTACTGCAGAAGGTGTTTGTTGAAGAACGCCAAGGCGCTCTTCCATGCGTCCTCCGCGGCCTCTCTATTGTACACAGGCCTCGTCTCGTTGAAGAACGAGTGCTGCGCTCCTCTGTATACCTTCATTTCAAAAGACTTCTTGTGCTTCAACATCGCCTCGACAAGAGCGGGTACCCCTGCGTTGACTCTTTCATCCTCGCCCGCGTAGAATGCTAGGACAGGACCGCTGATGTGCGCAACGACCTCCAGGGGCGATGGATTATTTCCGTAGAATGGTACCAAAGCGCCGAATGGGTACATTGCGGAGACCTGATAGGTGAGTCCCCCGCCAAGGCAAAAGCCTGTGATGCCGAGTCTCTCACTTCTGACGAAACTCAGGCTCTTGAGATAGTCCTTGCAGTCCAACAAATCAGTCACCATCTGCTTCTCCATTCCCTCCCTGCCCAAGAAGAAGATGCTCATGATTTTCCTGTCTGTGTCTGACATCGTTTTCATCAGGCCCTGGATTGCGCTCTGATCATTTCTCTTCTGAGGTGGAAGCGACCACAGCGGCCTCATTGCGTTCTCGATGTTCTTCTCCGTCATTATGTCGCCATTCCTGGTAAAGAGGTTGGGCGCTACTGCCACGAAACCCTCCCCCGCATACCTGTCGGCGACCCCTTTGATCTGCTCGTTCAAGCCGTAGGCCTCGTGAATCACGATTACCGCTGGCCTCTTGCCTTCGCCCACTCCGCCTGCGCCGCTAGGTCTGGAGAGATGGGCAGCCATAACGGACCCATCTGAGCACGTAAACGTCACGTCTTGACTGACGATCTCCAAATCTGGGCGCCTCTACCGCTTGCTCTGCGTTCCTCCCCGGCACAACTTATTCCTTTGCTCTGTCAGAACCCGGAGTGACGAAAGCTACACTAGACGCGGTCGTACGGGTTGTGTACTTGCTTTGTATGCCAGTCGACTAGTGAATTCTCACTATCCTTCGACGTGTTCAGATCTAGTGGCCGCGGAGCCAGGCCCCAGACTCGGTAATCTAGGTTACCGTCAGGATTAAAGTCACTGAGCTCTTGAGGTTGTTGGAGTCTCCGCTGTAGGCCGCTTTGATTTCAAGGCGCCCTGCAGTAGTGGCCGTAAACGTCACTGAACAGCTTCCTGACGACAATGTGCAAGTCTTTGAGGAGAACGAGACTCCCACTCCCGTAACCTTTGACCAAGTGACAGCCCCGGTGTGTGATAGATACACGCCGGTCACCGTCGCTGTGCAGGTGATTGACTTGCCTGCGCCAGACGATTGGGTGCAGTACACCGAAGTAGTCGTAGGCGCCTTTGTGATGGTCAGTCTGGCCGTTCGGAAACTACCCCGATTGTTTGAGTCTCCCGTATAGGTCGCAGTCACGACAACGTGTCCGCTGGTAGATCCTGTCATTGCCACGGAGCATACTCCTCGCGAGAGGGTGCATGTCGTCGAATTGAGGGAGATTGTACCTGTGCCAGTCTGGGACCAGTTCACTGTTCCCGAAGGCAAGTAGCCAGCCACCTTGGCCTTGCAGGTGATGACCGTCGACGAATCAGCTACGGCGGATCTCGGCGTGCAGATAACCGTTGTCTTCGTGACTTTCATTGCCACGGTCAAGTTGCGCGATCCGACAGAGGGGAGGTTCTTGGAGTCGCCTCCATAGCTCGCCGTTAGAACCACAGGAGAGCCTGGAGCAGTCGGCGTGAACTTCACCGAGCATATGCTGTAGGAGTGATGAGTGATGGTTATCCCTCCAACAACTCGCGAGAGTTTGCAGGATGTGGTTGAGAACGTACCAGAGTTGCTGCTCGACCAAGAGACATTGCCGGTCGGCGCAAAGCCAGGGCCCTTACCGTAGCCTTGGACCGTCGCCTTGCAACGAGTCGCTGAACCCACAACCAAAGAAGCGCGGTTGCACGATATGGTGAGAGTTGGTGTGGAGACGACAGTCACGAGTATCTGGGTCGACGTGACACTCGCGCTAGCCCCGTCAGTGACCCGGAGCTCGAAGGACCAGATACCACCGGTCGTCGAAGATGTTGCGACAAATGTGTAAGCTGACGAGTTGGCTCCGCTAATCGTGATGTGAGAACTAGCCCCAGGTGCCTTTTCAAGCCACTGATAGGTGTAGGGTAGGGTCCCAGTTGTGACTGCTCTTGAAGTCAGGCTCGAGGATTGCCCCTGGTTGATTGAACTGGATGAAGCAGACACGGAAGGAGGTACAAGTCTGGAGTTGACCGTCACGCCCACCGCGCTCGAGTTGACCGCCTCAGCAGGGCTGCCGCTGTCAGTGACTTGGAGCTCGAACTGCCAGCTGCCGATGGCCGTTGATACCGAAGTCACAAAGGTGTAACGCGATGAATTGGCACCGACTATCGCCGAGTAGCTGTTTGCGCCTGGAGCTTCCTCATACCATTGGTAGGCGTAGGGGGATGTACCAGTGTTCACTGCGCCAGAAGTGAGAGATGACGACTGGCCCTGGTCCACGGTCACAGGCGAGGGAGAAACCGAGACTGTTAGTTGTGAGTTGACCACGACGGCGACAGCATTCGATGTCACGAATGCGTTCGCGCTATCGGTCACTTGGAGCTCGAAGTACCAGGTGCCTGCGGAAGAGAGAGCACCGGTCGAGATCGGAGGCGTGAGTGAGGTTGTGCAACTGAAGGAGCTGCCAAGGTCGCTGTAGCTGCTTGCTCCCGGCGCCTCCTCGAGCCATTGACACGTGTACGGGGATGTCCCGCCACTGAAGGGCGTCGTGTTCGTGAGGGTCGCTGACTGGCCGCTGTCAATAGTCCCTGGTGAGACTGCGATGACAGGGGAAGTCGCGAGCGCGGGGTTGACCGTGACGGTGTCTCCAGCGGAGCATGCACCTACGGACAAGTAGGTTGAATCGTTGACCTCGTAGTAGTAGGTCATTGTCGAAGAGGGCGAGGCATTGTATGTCTGAGAACCAGCTCCGGAGATTGGGCTCGCGCAGCCTGCGCCTGTGTACCACTGATATGAGTACGAATGTGTGCCGCCGGCAGGATTGGCGGTCAATGTGATTGATTGCCCGTTGTCAACCGTCGGAGAGAGTGGCGTAATGCTACCAGCCGAAAGTGGAGTGGCAAGTGTAAAGTCTGCCGTTATCGTCCCTGCGTCTCCAATCGCAGCTGTCGTCGACTGTGAGGTGATGGACCCGAAAGTTATCGAACCGCTACTTGAACTCCACGAGGTGAAAGACCAGTAGGCGTTGGGGTTGGCTGAGATTGATACCACTGAACCCGCGTCGTACCAGCCTGTGTCTCCACTGATGGAAGGCAGGGTGCTCGTGAAAGAGCTTCCTCCTAGGCTCGGGCTGGCGGCAAACGTGAGCTGGAATTCTGCGAGGGCATCCACGTTGAGAGTGTGAGTAGAGTTCATGTTAACGGAGGAAGTAGTGTAGTTGCCCGTCGTCGCCACAGTCGTTGGAGAGCCAGAGTCCCAGTAGTAGTCCTCCGCCCTCTTGCCCGTCCCGCCGATGCGTGTGTTAATCCCGCTGCACTGGACATCCATGGACATCCCAGAGTCGTACCAACCATCGCCGGTCGGAGATGTCGCTGAGACTGCTGCGTCGTAACAATCGTTCGAGATAGCGAGATAGTATTGGACGACGTAGGTGGCCGATATTGTGACTGGTGCATTCATGACTACAGTAGATTCTGTGAGTGTCCGCGAGCCTGACCGTACAACTGGCATGGTGGTGCCTCCTTGTGTGTACGAGACAAGGTTGTTCCTAGACGTGCCCTGAACGAGTCCGTAGACGTTGTTCAGCACAACAGTGACCGAAGTACCTGAATCATACCAGCCGGTGTCTCCGGCGATAGTGGGAGCAGTAATGCCGTTCTCGGAGCCTGTGGGGTCGTCGTCAGTCAGTAGGTACTGCGTGACGGTCGTGGCCGTTATCGAATGGGGCGCATCAATCGAGTTGGTAGAGAATGCGGAGAACGTACTGGCGGTCGCCTCGTCAGTTGGGCTGCCGCCGTCTAACGTGAAGGAGGCGGTCCTCGAACCAGTGCCTGCGGATCTCCCGTAGACTCCGTAGAGAGTGACAGAAACGGAAGTCCCGCTGTCATACCAGTAGTTGTCGGCGGAGATTGTGGGAGGAGTTATGGATGAGAGGGCGCTAGTAGCACCCGCGTCGAGGGTGACTTCGTACTGTGTGACTGTGGCAAATGCAATCGAGTGAGGAGCAGACATCGTGATGCCGGCGGTCGTGATTGCGGCTTCAGACGTAACGTAAGTTGGGGCATTGCCGTCCACCTGCCACGATTCCACCCTGTTCCCGACGCCCGAAGACCTCCCCCAGACCCCGTCCGAAGAGACCGTGGTGGAGGTGCCAGAGTCGTACCAACCATCGCCGGTCGGAGAGGCAGTTCCGTAGGTGATATTGTTCCCACCGTTGACCGTCAGGCAGTACTGGACTGTGGACGCGAAAGCTACGGTGTGGGATGTATCGAAGGTCATTAGGAATGTAGTCAGTGTCCCCGAGCTAGCTCTCGTGGGGTTTTGGTTCGCGCCATCAATCTGGAAGTTAGTGACAGCCGTCCTGGACTGCCCAGAGACAGTATTCCAGACCCAGTCGGATGATACAGTCGTGTTCGTGCCAGCATAGTACCAGTTGTCTGATGTGGGAGAAGGCATACTGTAGGAGACGTTGTTGCCCCCGGTGACTGTTAACAGATACTGGTGATAGTAGGTGATTGAGTTAGTCCCCTGTGCCGTGGCTGAGACCGAACCAGTTGTCGTATACCACCTCTCGGTTGAACCACTACCAGAAAGTGAGTTAGTGAACGCAATCGTGCCCGACGCGTCAAACCAGTAACCGGCAATGGAAGTGGTAAGCGTCGGCGTGTACTGAGAGCCAAGAGCAATGCCGTTCGCAGTCGGGGCAGAGTAGCCTGAGCCGCCATATGCGATCGCATAGGAGAGGAACTGCTGATATTGGTGGTACATGCTGATAACTTGGGTGTTATCCTGGGTTGCCGAAACGCTGACCGGAGACGGATACCATCTTTCGCTTGCTCCGTTGGTCGGAGTGCTGATCGTGATTGCCCCGTTTGCGTCGAACCAGTATGCAGCAGGGGTCGTGGCCAAGGATGGAGCGTAAGCCGAACCAAATTCGATTCCTGCAGCAGTTGGAGCAGAAGGGGTCCCTCCGTCCTCGATAGAATAGGAGAGCGTCTGCCTGTACTGGTTGTAGTAAACGAATATGATCGTCTGAGACGCACCGACAGCAGGACAGGCAGTGGTAGTGTCCCATCTCTCTGACGAAATCGAACCGGAGAGTGGGTTGGTCACAGAACAGGTGGCCGAGCTGTCGAGCCAGTACCCTGTTGCGGTGGTGGTCAGGGTGGGGTTGTAGGAACCCGCAAATTGCGTTGACGTAAGAGCAGGAGCGGAGTAGCCGGAGCCACCATTCGCAACCGAGTAGCTGAGCGTGTACAGGTACTGGTTGTAATACGTGAATACAGTCGTTACTGTGCCTCCTACAGTCCCTGAGACAGTCTGCGGAGTGTCCCACCTTTCGGACGCACCCGAGCCGCCCAGAGGGTTAGTCAAACTCCACGATGCGGAGCTGTCCAGCCAGTAGGTGACCGGCAAACCAGTGATTGTCGGGGCGTATGCAGCACCGAACTGAGTGGATGTCAGGGTCGGTGCCATTGGTGAACCTCCTCCCGTTGCCGAATAGGAGAAGATGAAAGCATACTGATTGTAGAAAGTGAGGACCAACGACCCGCCCGCCGTCGTTGGGGATGACGAAGAGACTGTACCTGAAGCCGTTTGAGAGGAGTCCCATCGCTCCGAGGAACCGGACCCGCCGAGCGGATTTGTCACCGACCATGACTGGCCACTGTCGAGCCAGTACGCCGTTGCTGAACCTGTCAAGGACGGCGTGTAGGCGGAACCAAACTGCACAGTAATGAGAGCCGGTGCCGTTGGAGAACCTCCACCGCTGATTGAGTAAGACAGAGTGTAGGAGTACTGGTGGTAGTAGACCGGACTGGCGGACCCACCAGCGCTGGAGGTGCCAGAGGTTCCACTGCTTGCGTCCCACCTCTGACTGGTGCTGGAGCCGGTCAACGGATTGGTGGTGCTCCATGAGGTGCCGTAGTCGAGCCAGTAAGCAGTCAGAGTACCGCTTAGCGTTGCGCAGGATCCTTGGACTCCGAGTTGATAGCAAGTGAGTGTAGGCGCAGAGTAGCCCGACCCTCCTCCAGAGACCGAGTTTGAGAACTGCTCGCTGACCTGCTCGTAGTTGGACACAGACCACGTGGAACAGATGCCGGAAGAGCAGGTGGCCGTCTTGGTCGTGGTCGAAGCTGAACCTGCCACAGAGAATCGGTCGCGCGTGGTGGCCCCGTCGGCTGGTTCGGTCGCGGTTACCGTAACTGATTTGCCGACACCGAGGAGGTTCGTGGTTCCGCCGTTGCATGTGACAGAGGTGGGATAGATGTTCCCGGAAGACACAGAGATTGGGACGGTTGCTGCAGTGGCTCCCGATTCTGCCATGGTGCAGCTAATTGGAAGGGTTACTCCGACTGGAAACTGGGCGCCGATGTAGGCCCACGTTGTCGAGCCACTGCTTCTTGTAATTGAGAAGGTGGTGGGCGTTGTCGCTCCTGAAGTTGAGTACTCACCGTGAGCGTATAGCGTCATCGCCGCCGAATCACCCGTGGAGAACCCGGTCGTAAGTGTACTGATCGTCTCTGAAGCGCTCAGTCCGGCCATAGAGACGAGAAACGCAGAACTCCCGAAAGACAGCGAAGTCGATGTTGCTATCGTCGTACCCGTTCCCGTTCCCGTGGCAGTTGTCATCCCTGCCGACGTGTAGCCGGTCAGGTCGTAAACGTCGAGTGTGTATCTCGCCGATGTCGTCCAACTCACGGAGACGGTGTCGGTCCCGACAGATGTCGCAGTGCAGTACCAGATCTGGACCGAAGCCGTGTTCGTGACAGTACTTCCAGCCTGTTTCCAGTTGACAAAAGCCCCGCACCTGGAGTCAGAGATTGAGAACGAGGAGACCGATACAGACGTACCAAAAGCAGCGACGATGAGGTCCCCAGAAGTCACCGAGCTGCTAAACGACGCACTGCCTGACGTGACTGCAGTCGTGGAAGAGCCGTATGTTCCCTTGACAGCACTCGCGGAATGGACGGTCGGAATGAAAAACAGAGATACAAGCAGCAACACCAAAAGCAGGATTGCTAGCGGAGTGACGGGTGCGATATCTGTAACGTGACCACGCAGGAGCTTCATGTAACTGTGTTCTTATGTACTACAACCTGCATGATTTGAACTTTAGCCATGCGGTCTGAGCATGAGGTAGCAAAGAAGGGCCTTCGCCGTGTGCAAACGGTTCTCCGCCTCGTCCCAGACCGCCGAATTTGGCCCGTCGATGACCTCGTCGGTCACTTCCTCGCCTCTGTGAGCTGGAAGACAGTGCTGGAAGACGACCCCCCTCTTTGCCAAAGCCATTAGGTGCCTATCGACCCGGTACCTTGGCAGGAAGGCTCTGACCCTCTCTTCTCTCTCCCTGTCAAACCCCATGGACACAAATGTGTCGGTGATTACGCAATCCGCCCCTCTGACTGCCTCCTTCGGGTCCTCTAGGAGGGTGAGGGAGGCACCTGTGCCCCTAGCGATCGATCTCGCAAGGCTGACGGCCCTCTTGTTGGGCGCGTAGCCAGGCGGGGTGGCGGCCGAAAAACGAATTCCTGTGATCGCGGCCCCGATTAACCAGGAATTGCAGACGTTGTTCCCGTCCCCAACCCACGCAACCTTCAGCCCCTTGAGAGTACCCTTCCACTCCCGCAATGTGAGGAGATCGGCGAGAATCTGGACCGGATGGTAGAGATCGCTCAACCCGTTAATCACGGGAATAGTAGAAGAAGCGGCAAGGCGCTCGATCTCCGAATGCTCATTGACCCTGGCCATTATCGCATGGACGTATCTTGACAAGACGTGAGCCGTGTCCTCAATCGTCTCTCCCCTCCCGAGTTGGATTTCGCTAGAACTGAGGCTGATCGAGTTCCCTCCGAGTTCGCTGACCGCGACCTGGAAGCTGACCCTGGTCCGAGTGCTGGGCTTCTCGAAGAGCAGTGCTATCGTTTTTCCCTGGAGCGGGCGTTCCTTCGACCTTCCTCTGACCCCCTTCAACTTCTGAGATAGAGACAGAATGGAATTCATCTCGTGCGGGCTTAGCTCCGCGAGGGTCAGGAGACTCTTCGACTTCAACGCGCCCCCAATCGAGCCGCGGCGTTAAAGTGTTGAGTCGATGCCAAATTCGCTATGCAGCCTGTTTTACGGAGTTCGTTTTTGGAAGAGCTACGCGAGCTTCAGGATTGCTCTGGCAACCTCTCCGTCGGATTCCTTGAGGGCCGCAAGTGCTCTCTCCCTACTCGCGCCGGTCTGCTGCTGGACCAGGAGGATGTCCTCCTCGTTGAAGGTCTCCCTTTCGACCTCGACTTCCTCCACCTCGCCCGCGACCTGGAAGACTCTGTTCCCCTGCGCGTTCACTTCGGATACTGATGGATTCTTGATGCGCATCTCCTTGTCCGCAGTCCGAATCACGACCTCCTGAACGTTCGGAATCTCCTTCATGTCGATGCCCATCCGCTCCATCATGCGCCTGGCGTTCCTGTTGTCCATTTTCATCGTTCTCGGCCTGCTCGGATCTTCACCGCCGCCCCCGACTTAAACTGTTTCATCACCTTCCCATTCAGAACGGCCATCCCCACCCCCAACACGTTGCCCTTGGAATCCAGGACCGCGACCTCACTCCTCGGAAGGATGTTTCTCCCCGCAGACGTCACGAACTTGCAGAAGACCGACCTTCCTCCGTGGACGAACCCCGCAGTATCGTCTGCGACGGTCACGCAGTTCTCTCGAAACTTCGAGCTCTTGGCAAGAAGCTCTGCTCCGTAGAGGGAGAGGGCCATGGCCCCGTTCGGCTTCACTGTTGCCAGGAGCCGTTCTCCATGGAACACCAGTTTGACCCGGCCGGACTTCCGCGAGTAGACGAGGCGCAGGTTTTGCTTCGGAAGAGCCCTCGCCACCCCCTTGCCAAAGAGGTAGTCAACCATGATCGAGAGCCTGCGACGCTCATCAAATGGCTGCAATGAAGGCGGCGGGCCAGAGTGGGCAATAAAAGGAATGGCTCTGGCGAATTCCCGGGCCGGCTGGGAGGAGCCACCTGCTCTCTTCCCGTTGCTGCTCGGACAGTTATACGGCGCCTTCGGGGGGAGAGGGCGGGAATCCTGCATGACTAGGGTGATCCTGATCCACTACCCCGACAGATACGAGTCGGAGGAGGCGAACGCTCTTGCAAAGGCGGGGGGGTACGAGGTCGTGGGGACGCTGACCCAGAGATACCTGGCGAGGGCGAAGTACGGGGTCGGAGAGGGGAAGGCAGAGGAGGCCTCGGAGCTGGTCAAGGAAACGGACGCGGAGAAAGTGATTCTTGACTCGCAACTGACCGCTTCGCAGTCCTACAACCTGGCCAAGCTCTGCAAGGTGGAGGTTGAGGACCGAGAGAAGCTGATCCTAGAGATCTTCGCGAAGAGGGCGTCCACCGCTGAAGCGAAGCTTCAAGTCGAGCTGGCCGAGCTGGCATACGAGCTGCCAAAGGCGAGAGACAAAGTGAGGATGGCAAAGGCAGGCGAGCAGCCCGGCTTCTTCGGGCTCGGAAAGTACCAGGTGGACGTGTATCTGAGGATGATGAAGAAGAGGGTCTCCACGCTGAAGAAGAAGGTCAGGGAAGTGAGCGAGAGAAGGGAGATCTTCAGGCACAGGCGCGAGAAGACTGGCTACCCTACCGTGGCCATCACAGGGTACACGGGCGTGGGGAAAACGACCCTCTTCAACTGGCTGACAGGAGAGGAGAAGGAGGTAGACGCCGGCGTATTCACGACCCTCAGCCCGACCACGAGAGGGATTGACATCGATCGAAAACGCATCCTCGTTACGGATACAGTGGGGTTCATCAGCCGTCTGCCCCACTTTCTGGTCGAAGCATTCAAGTCGACTCTCGAAGAGGTCTCGCAGGCGACCGTTGTCCTGCTGCTCGTCGATGCTAGCCTTCCTGCGGAGAGAATGGCCATGAATTGTGGGAGCTGCTTCGAAACCCTTTCGGAACTCGACGTCCCAGACTCGAGAATACTGACAGTCATGAACAAATCTGATCTTGTCACACAGGAGGAACTGGGAGAGAAGATGTGGCAGGCTGGCATAAGGGACGCGACGTTCGTCTCCGCTAGGACTGGCCAAGGGATTGCCCGACTCTTGCATGAGGTCTCTTTGAGGGTCGAAGGTCCTCAACGGACCCTCTTGGGAGGTGCGCGAGAATGACGCGCAGCATCAGAGTGCTCAGGGTGGGACAGCGATACGTCAGAGACGATAGGACTTTGACCCACCTTTGCCTTGTGTCACGGGCCCTTGGGGCCGAATCGATCTTCCTAGGAGACGCAGAGAAGGACGTGGTTGGGACCCTCGAAGAGGTGAACAGGACGTGGGGTGGGGATTTCCAGGTGATTCTAGGGGTACCATGGAGGAAGGTTATCCAAGATTCAAAGGCCGAAGGGAGGAACATCGTCCACCTGACAATGTACGGAATGCCGCTTCAGGACGAGGTCGCGGAGCTGAGGGGGCTCAGTAAGCTCCTGCTAGTGGTCGGCGGACCGAAGGTGCCCGGCAAGGTCTACCACGAATCTGACTACAACATTGCCGTGACGTCGCAGCCACACTCGGAGATAGCCGCTCTCGCCATTGTGCTTCACGAGATTCAGTCTGGGGAAGAGCTTAAGAGAGCGTTTGAAAAAAGCAGACTCCGTATCTTGCCTTCGCCCAAGGGCAAGAGAGTTGTAGAGACATGAAGATAGAATACGAGGATACCTTTGTGAAGGTCGCTGGCCTAATAGGCGGGCCCGACTACGTCAGAGTAGCGAGAGCGTTGCTCAACAACGAGAACGCTACTGATGAGGAGATTGCATCGGCCACGGGACTTAAGATCAAGACCGTGAGAAAGGCCCTGTACGACCTTTTCGGCCGGAGCCTGATCACAGGGGTGAGGGTGAGGGACCCCAAGCGTGGGTGGTTCGTTTACAGGTGGAAAGCGCAGAGAGACCAGACCGACGGCTTCATCCAGACGCAACGCAGGAAGGTCCTGAACAGGCTCAGGCAGAGGCTTGACTACGAGGACACGCATGAATTCTACCACTGCGGGACCCCGACCTGCCTGACGAAGACCTTCGAGGACGCGATGGAGAACTTCTTCAAATGCCCGACGTGCGGGCATCCGCTGAACAGGCGCGACAATGCCGAGCTGAAGGATGCCCTGCGCTGGAAAATCAAACAGCTGGACGAGGAACTGGTCAAGTGAAGCCTTCCGAGGAGGAGGCCCTGAGAATGCACAAGAAGTGTGGAAGCAATGATGCCATCATCAGGCACTGCAGGACTGTCGCCAAGGTCACGACCATTCTTGCCGAGGAGTTCAGACGCCAGGGGAAGGAGATTGATTCGGAGGCTGCAGTCGCGGGGGCACTCCTCCACGACATAGGCAGGAATAGAGTCCAGACAGTCCGGCACGGCCTGGAGGGCTCCGAATTCCTGAAGGGCGAGGGGGTCGACGAAGCCGTCGTGCAGATTGTAAGGAGGCACGTGGGCGCAGGCGTTTCTCCCGAAGAAGCCAAGACGCTCGGACTCCCGGACCTTGACTATATTCCTAGGACGAGGGAGCAGGTCATAGTCTGCTTCGCCGACAAGATGATCGACTCGGACAGCGTCAGACCCTTCGAACTGGAGGTCAGAAGGTTCGAGAGGAAGGGACACGACGTGGAGAGGCTCTTAGCGCTAAAGCGGAACCTCGCAGCCGACCTCGGGAAAGACCCCGAAACGCTCGTTCTCGACAAGATTAAAGAAACTCGGTAGAAGACACCCGCTTAATGGCCTCCTGTATCTGCCGGACCTGCAAACACAAGGACTACGAAAGCTGTGGGAGTTGCAACTGTTGCACGTATCGCAGGTGCGCTTGTATGCCGAAGCCTGGTTCTCGACACTAGCTAAAGGAAGACTTAAGGGTAAACCGCGATGGCCCATAACTTGGCAGCGAGGTGGGGAAGCCAGTCCCACTGGAGGGGCTAGGTACATCCCGGCGGGCTCATAACGGAAACTCCGCGAGAGACCCGCAGAGCGGAGACCGTGGCAAAGCACACGGCCGCACGTTCAAATCCTCCCCTCGCTACCTACTATTGCAGGTCCCCGGCGGTTCCGCCGTTTCACCTGTGTTCCGGACTCCACCTGCCGTCGGACCCTCGGACACGACCCAGAATATTGCAGACCCCCCATCAATCTGATTGACCCATTCCCACGGACTTGGATGGTACAGCTGCGATCAACTTCTCGACCGCCTCGCACTGCTTATCTAACACTCTAGAAGGGCGGAGAAACGCCATGGCCAAGGATTCGACGCGGTGTGTGCATGATGCAGAGCCCTTCGATGAGGAATCTGGCTCGGTCGTAACTCCAATCTATCAGACTACGACCTTCGCTTTTTCGAAGGCCGAAGAGGCCAGGAAGGCTGTCGCCGGAGAGAGCGGGAAGTACACTTACACTAGGTGGGGCAACCCGACCACCGCCAGGCTGGAGAAGAAGCTTGCTTCGCTCGAGGGTGCCGAGGACGCAGCGTTCTTCTCCTCCGGGATGGCGGCGATTTCGACTTCAGTCCTCGCCTTCGTCAGCGCAGGAGACCACGCGGTTGCAATCAGGGACCTATACGGCGGTACGTTCGAACTGATGAGCAAGATTCTTCCGAGGTTCGGAGTGAAGACAACGCTGGTCGATTCCGAAGACCTGCGGGCCATGAAGGATGCAGTCAGGCCGAACACGAAGTTAGTGTTCATCGAGACGCCCACCAACCCGACGCTGAAGGTGGTCGACATTGTCAAGGTCGCAGGAATTGCCCACGGGGTAGGCGCCCTTCTATTTGTCGACAGCACCTTCGCCTCGCCGATCAACCAGAAACCCCTTGAGCTCGGCGCTGACCTCGTGCTGCACAGCGCCACCAAGTACCTGAACGGCCATGCCGACGTTACCGCAGGCGCTGCAGCAGGTGATAGGGAGAAGATGGAGAAGATCAATCATCTTAGGAGAAACCTGGGAGGGACCCTCGACCCACTCGCGTCGTGGCTCATCCTCCGGGGGATGAAGACGATGGCGATCAGGGTGAGGGCTCAGAACAAGAGCGCGATGGCTCTTGCCGAGTTCCTCTCCAAGCACGAGAAGGTGAAGGTTGTCCACTACCCGGGACTGAAGGGGCACCCCCAGCACGCGCTGGCCAAGAGGCAGATGAGCGGATATGGAGGGATGATGAGCTTCGAGCTGAAGGGGAGCATGGAGGACGCAAAGCGGCTCACAGAGAGGCTGAAGGTTGCCCTCCTAGCGGCCAGCCTGGGCGGCGTCGAAACGCTGGTTTCGCAGCCCTCGATAATGACCCACGCCGGGATGACGGCCGCAGAAAGGGCGAAGACGGGAATCCCGGAATCCTTGATTAGGCTCTCCGTAGGGATTGAGGACAAAGAAGACCTGATTGCCGACTTCAAGCAGGCGCTCGAGTCTCTATAGCAGACGTCTGCAGCCATCCCGCAGCCTCAGGGCAGGCCCGTCCGTTCATCTCGCGGCCGTACCTGACTAGGGGCTTCGTCAGGTGCCTGTTTGCCCTCGGGGACGAGATGTAGGTTCCGCGCACGAGCAGCCAACCTCTGCTCTTAGCGAGCGAAATGACTTCGATCTTCTCGACGTTGAGGACCCTCGGGTGCGAGGTCGAAGGGCGCCTCACTCCGCCGTACGCCCGGATGAAGTCCCCATCCCTGAGCATCTTGGCTACCCTCCGCAGGTCTCCAGTCGGCTCGTAGACCGCACACCTGTGCTTCCTCTTGCCGTCCAACAGCGCGAAGTAGAGGTGCCCCCCGGGTCCGATTGAGGGCGAATCGACCCGTCCCTTTGCCCAGCCCGAGGAGAAGGCCTTCCAGTCGAGCTCTCTTTCTAGGTGCGCGTCGGTGTGTTGGTTCGTCATGTAGACCATGTATCCCTGCAAGCCTTCGCCATATGAGACGAGCCTGAACGCCCTCAGAACAGCCTGGGGAGAGTCTCCACGGAGACCCAAGAAGACTGGGTCAGGTCCGTGAGGCGCGATGAGGACCTTCCTCTTCTGATAGTCGTAACTGTTGAAGGTATGCGGCCAGGTCACCCCTTCCATCTCCTTGACCGAGGCGGAATCGAGAACCCGTGGGGTCCCGAGCGATTCTTGGCGCCTGTACGCGATCAGCTCATAGGTGTGGTCAAAGGTCTCATCGAAGGCGAGCGCGGATGCAGCGCCTACAAGGCCCATCCCGTTGCCCAGCTCGAAGCTCCTAACCTTGTGTTGAGCCAACAGTCGCCTGACGCGGTGGGGGTTCACGACGCCCGAAAGGGCACTTTGGTAAACAGGCAGGAAGAGGAGTGATTTGCGCGCGTCACTGAGGAACACGACGCCGGAGTTTGCTCCCCCCTCAACGTCCGAGAGTTCCGACACCTTCGAGCAGATGCTGTCGAAGGCCTGGGACGGAGACTCGGTCTCGACCAAGAGGGAGACTGCAGCGTTCCCTCTCGTCTTGAACGGGATGTTCGGGTTGAGCCTGACCAGCCTCGGGTAGGGGAGGACCCTGATGGTAGGCGCGAGGTCTGCGGCGATCCGATAGGCGAGGTAGGTCGTACAGTTTCCTCTTGAAGAGTCCGTGTCGTCGATGCCGACGAGGCAGCGCACGGTCTGGTCAGCTACGGGGGGATATTTCAGCTTGGGAATCGGTCGCCTAGCTTTCGACAACGATCATGGTGAGAGTGCTCCTCACCTTGTCGAGCCGGCGAATGCTCCAAGTGATCGTCTCTTTGACCTTCTCCATTGTGTCGGCCTCGACCCTCGCCACTACGTCGTAGACGCCGTAAACTACGTAGACATCCTTCACGTTCTGGATTTCACGAAGCTTCTTGAGAAGATCCTCCTCGGCCCCTAGGTCCGCATTAATCAGCACGAAAGCCATTGGCATTCCACTCAACTACCTCTCCCCATTCCACGTAATTCTGCAGTAATAACCCTTGCTCCCTTCACCGCAGAGGGCGTCCATTCAACACTCGAAAGCCCACTCCATGATGCCGAGATGATTATTACCATGGTCTTCTGGCCATCGTTGAAAGATATGATGAACATCTACGCCCTTGAGATGAACCAGGATGACCCAATCAAGTGCACTGCCCGCAAGATGATTCACATGGAGCTGGCTAAGGGGGTCGGGAGGAAGTTCCATGCCTCCGACACTACGATCGTGCTCAACCCGTACGCGCACAGAATGCTCTCGCCGCCAGACAGGGATGCGAAAGGAATTCTTGTTGTCGACTGCTCGTGGAACCAGGCCCAAGAAGTCTTCTTCAAGAAGCTGGGTGGAAAGCACAGGCGCGTCCCGCTTCTGCTGGCGGCCAATCCGACAAACTACGCTAGAGCGGGGATGTTGAGCTCAGTGGAGGCCGTCGCTGCCACCCTCTACATACTCGGAGAGGTCGAGGAGGCGAGGTCATATCTCTCGATTTACAAGTGGGGTCCCAACTTCGAGACGCTCAACAAGGATCCACTCGAGTCCTACAGGATGTGCAAGAGTGAAGGGAAGGTCCTACAGGAGGAAAGAGAATACTTCCCCCACCTCTTCGCCTGATGAGAAACGGTTAACTGCCGAACCCCTGCCGGAGAGTGTGACGCGAGTCGGCGGGCGGGTCACGGGGACCTCCTGGGGAAGTTCCTCCCTCGCAGCAGGACGCACGGCGTTGAGAGACGCAGTCGGAGACGGCTGGCTCCAGAACAGAAACGAGACCCGACCCACCAAGGGCGATGATAGGGAGACCTTGAGGTCAGTGGGGATCGGGATGAAACGGCTGACCCGTGCGGAGCAAGGCCAAACGTGGTCGATGAAACGCCTGCAGGAGACCAGGGTAGGCCGCTGAGCTGAATCCCGCCTAGAACAGGAGGAGGACTACGGCCGACACACGTCGAACATAACCCCGATGGGAGGAGGAAACTCCTCCTATTGGGGCCTGAGTGATGCTCTATCTTTGGCTTGAGACCAAGTAGTTAGGCTCTATCTTCACTCAAGGGTTTGAACCAGCGATTCTGATGTGTTCAGATTCAGATTGGTGGAGACACAGGGGGTCGCGTCAACTAAGTGTCTTCCATCTTAATCCCAGAATCGCGCCAATTAGCGACAAGATGAATCCGATTATCGCCCCAAAAAAAGTGAAAGGGATTGCAATGATTGTGGAGACCAACACCAAAATGGAGCCTTTCCTGACTCTTGACTGATTGCCAGAGTGTTGTAGCGCCGCACCGATTATAATCAATACCCCAAGAATTATTCCAAGGACAAAGAAGAGACCTGCTGCTGTGTAGCCAGCATAAGTGGCACCAAAGAACCCAACCGCAAATACCGCACCCACAACGGAGCCTAGGATGAGAGTTAGGATTCCACCAATTAGTGACAAAACGAAGGCAGCAGTGGGCTTTTCCATTGGTTTAGTGACGGGTTGTAATCGTTGGAGTGGATGCCCGCAGTTGGGGCAGGAAACCGCTTGCGGTGAGACTTCCTTGCCACAATTCGGACAGAAGGCCATGCTATCTAGCGTTAGTCAGGAGGTTTTTGTCTATTAAGTATGAATGGACGGACTGGGTATGAGTCAATCAAATTTGCACCAGCGATTTTGATGGAGTCGCGTTGACCATGAATTCTACAGGTCTTCGATTACTTCTGCCGTGCCTTGATGCCCATTTGGACAGCCCCATGCGCTCTTTCTAGCCTTGGTGGAATAGACCGCTCCACACTCGGAACAGGCTCTCAGCGACTCTTTGCTCACCATGCAACAACTGTGTGCGAGGCGTTACTTTTCTGTTCTTCGACCTCCGCGCCACTGTCTAACCCTTACTGCGAACTCCGTGGTGATGGTTTCGCTTGCACTATTCATTTCTCCTCACCTTTCGAGGCCGATGCATGGCTCCTTAACTGATTGACTGAGAAGTTGATTCTACTTAGTCCCGACCTTTGCATTCACGAGTTTGTAAATCCCAGCAAGACAGGCAACCAACGAGACAAATGAAAGAATTAGCGCAAACCCAGCGACCATATTAGTAAAGCTTGGTGTGCCGTTATAGAAAGGGCCAAGCTCTAAGGAGAAAATAAGGAGTAAGTAGGCTGCCACAGCGAGTATCCCTACAAAGACTCCGATAGCTTGTCTGTTCATCAGACTACCCTATTCTTGCCATATGATATTTAACCAAGCGGGGATGAGTTCATCCCACCCTGTTCATAGGGTTAACAAACGAACCAGCAATTTTGATGGTTTCGGACAGGGACGACCCATTCATATCGTGTAGGAAATCTGAATGTTGCTACCAGTGCAGATTTCTGTTCCTTGTGACGTAACCTGACCATTGAGAAAGAGTTCGGCTGTCACCGTCTGACCCATAGAGCAGCCCATTAAGCCAGTTAGAGAAACTGAGATTGAAACCGTTTCTCCCTGAAACACTGGGGTAATGTGAATTGACATTTGGCTGTCGTCAGAACCAGTGTAAGTTGTGGAGCCTGCTGTAATGGTATAACTGTATCCTCCCGACACTTCCGTGAAGAGTATTGTCACGTTGTCAGGCACGGGATAGACTGTAGACGTGCTGACAGAGGTCGCTGTCGTAACAGATGTAGTCGTCTCAACCATGACGACTGTGTTCGACACCGTCACTACGGTCAGAGTTCGCTGCTCAAGAGTTGAGACTTGCTGTTCGATATTGGACAGTTGCTGATTCAGTCCCACATTCTGTTGGTTCAACCCTGTAACTTGGCTTCCTAGATTGGAGTTTTGCTCGGACAGGCTGGATTCCTGTTGGTAGACGCTTATGACTTGTTGGTTGAGGCTTGTTATCTGACCTTTTAGACCAGCGTTCTGGCTCGACAATGAAGACAGACTAGAATTGGTATCGTTGAACGCAACAGCGACGGCGAGAACAATCACAATTCCCACGGCGATTGAGGCGATTACCGAGTAAGGCCTTTCCATACGTCAATATCTTGAGGGTTACTAGATAAGGCTGAACCCCTTTTTGACCAAGAGTCTATTGCTTCACTCTGAAACGGATGTCCTGTCTTTGGCTTGAGCCTAATTGTTGATGTTCTATCTTTGACTCGTGACTAATAGGCCTTGCACTTTTCGAATCCTATTTTTCGGTCTGCATGGGATATTAGGTAGCGTCCAGACTGACAAGCTAGATTGGCTCGCATCTCTCATGAGAACGTAGACCACTATCAAGCAGAATTTGATGCCATTGTTCTAGATTTCTACGAAACCGTTGATGAGATTGAGAAGAAGACAGATGAGTTGCTGGAAGAAGCGAGGGATAAGACAGTCGAAGAAGGCAGGAAGCTCGTTCAGAGGTTGAATTCTCTGAATCTGCGATTCTCTCAACGGCTGTCGTCACCCTTACAACCGTCAGTCAATGACGATGCAAGACAGCCAAGGGCGGAAGACAACGCCATCAGTCGGGCTAGGTTCCAATCCTTGACTAAGAAAGTGCAAGATGGAACGGCCACTTCAAATGAAGGAAAGGAATTCTTGACACTCAGGCGTGAGTTCTTCCCAGAAGGAACGGAAGGTGGAAGGTAGCCTTTGGTTGAAATAGAGTATCAGCCTTGCAAGAAGATTGTAGTTCACGAAATCAGAAGGATGAAGGTTCCAGACCTCTTCCAGTGGATGGCCTCTGGGGCTGAGGCACAAAAAGCGGGCTGCATAGCAAGCGTGAATTGGGCTGACGGGGTCGCCTTCGTAACAAGGCCCTTCTTTCCGATACCGCAGGTGTTGGAGGACAGTCTGAAGGGCATAACCCACTATCTGACCGTCTACTTCACTGAAACAAGCTTCGAAGCGGAGAAGAAAGGGTCTTTGAAGGATGGGAGACCTTACACAGTCAGACTAATCAGGGTAGAACATAATCCAGATTTCCTAGAGCTTGCTAAGTTCCTGAAGAAATTCAATTCAGGAGAACACCCGACGACAGCCAACACTCCAGAAGGTTCCGAGTCAGTTGGCGAAAAGCCAACGATGCCGATGAAGAATATGAATGGGCCTTCAGTTCTGGCCTTCTACAGTTGATGAACTTGATGATGACTTTGAGATGGTAATAGTGGAGTCGGATAGCGAAGAGAATTGGAGGGCTAATATAATTCTCCATGTGAAGCCTTTCTCTAACCAAGTTCTGTCTTCGGTTTGTGACTAGATACTTGGGCCAGAGCCTACAGAGAAAGTGCGGGGTAGCCTATAGCACCGCATAGTAGACTGACTTGTAGGGGCCTTGATAGTGATACCCATTATTGTAGTAACCAAACGCACTTCCTCCAACGCAGTATACGTCGCCTGAATACGCCACGCAGGAGAACCCGTCGACACCACCCATTCCCTGACCTGTGATAGGATATGGTTGAATTGCCGACCATGTCCCTATCCCAGACGATGAACTAGGCGTGAAATAATACGTGTTGGTCGCCATTTTTGAACCGGTTGACCCTCCTATGCAGTAGATGGCACCCGAACTTGACACGCATGACCCGTCGTTCACGTCATAGGGATAACTCGTCGCTAGAGCCCAACTACCCACTCCTGAACTAGTGAGTGGCGCATAATAGACCAACGATTGCCCTATGTAAACGTCGACACCCCCGATACAGTAGATGTAACCTATGGTTCCAAATTGAATCGCTACGCATGACTGACTGCCTATCCACATTGGATAGTTGGTCGTCATCGTCCAAGCACCCACTCCTGCACTCGAAATAGGTGCAAAGTAGACAGAATTGCTCAATCCGGGAGTGATTCCTCCCACACAATAGATGTAGCCAGAATATGCCACACAGGAGTGGTCAGTTATGCTGGTCGGGTAGCTCGTCGTCTGTATCCAATGGCCTATTCCTGAGCTTGTCAGGGTGGCGTAGTAGACTGAGTTCAGGTATGTGATTGTCGGGTTCGTGCTGTTGGTAAAGTATGCACCACCGACGCAATAGATGTAGCCAGAAGAGGCTACGCAAGACTGACTGCTAACTAGTGAAGGGTAGGGAGTCGTGGTTATCCAACTGCCCACCCCATTGCTCGATATTGGCGCATAGTATGTCAAGTCTGACACAGTCTCGTTTAGATGCCCTCCTACACAGTAGATGTAACCTGAGGAAGCGACACAGGACTGGCCACCGACGAAGTGCGGATAATCTGTTGTAGGCGCCCAAAACTGTCCGCCTTGCAACGCCCTCACCAGCGCTTGCAGAGAAGTCACTTGACTCCTCAGCGTCTGTATCGTCGCGCTGATGTTTTGCAGTTGCGTGACTATCGTCGAGTTCACCCATAAAGTGAGGCTTGACACTTGATTCTGTAGATTCTGGAGGTCAATTTGCAATGTCACTATTTGCTGGGCTGACGTGCTTTCGGCCTGCTGGTTCTGAGCCACTGTGCCCTGCAGAGAGGTGAGTGTCTTGTTCAGGGAAGTGACTGTGTTCCGTAGAGAGGTGATTGTGCCTTGCAGTCCAGCAATCTGAGAATTCAGGTCTGCTTTTGTGCCGGATAGCTGGTTGTTCATGGTTTCATATGTATAGTATTCGAGACTCCCAAGAGCTAAGACAACTACCACGAGTGCAACGGCAAAGGCCATGCCTTGTCTCAATTCAGACGGACAGTTGCACTCAGATGATATTTAACCAAACGGGGAAGAACTCGTCACGCCCTGCTCAAAGGGTCGGTCAACGACACCAGCGATTTTGATGGTGTTGGGCTGGAGGTTCGCCAACCCAAACTGCTCTGGTGAGTATGTTCATATAACTGCGAGGTCACACAGGACGGAGGAAGTTGGTCTCAAGGGGAACTTCGGTAGTGCTTGTCGTCATTGGTTGGCTCCTAGCAATCTTTGGAGGATTCTATGAGGGAGCCGTATTCGGGTATGGGTCTCCCTCGAATTCCACCGGAGTAGCACTCTTCGGCGCAATTCTCATTTTTGGAGGTTTGATACTGTGCCTAATTGGTTTGAACGTCATAAGGATTGGTAGTGGGTCTACTCCAACCTGAATTCGTTAGTCTCTCTCTTTGGCTTGAGCCTAGATAATTAGGCTCTATCTTCACTCAAGGGTTTGAACCAGCGATTTTGGTGGTGTTGGACGAGTTGGAGCCTCTAGTCTGAGGCTCTGGTGAACTTGAGGTCGCACTCATACAACTCGATTCGCGGCTTCCCCTTCGCGATTCTTCTGCATTCTTCGTCTATCCTATATGCGATGAGCATCAAACGTGCATCTCTTCTTGACTTCCCATATCTTTCAAGTTGTTCCACTGCATCTGAGCCTGCCGTCCCCTTGCACTCGATGAGAACTTCCCTGCCTCTAGCGTCTTCTGCCATGAAGTCCGGTTGGTCTTTCTCAGTTATCCTTCTTTCAGCCTTCTTTGGCTTCAATCCAGACTCAAGCACGTCGAGATTGCCTTTCAGATACTTGAGAATGCCAGCCTTTATCGTATCCTCGTCCAAACCATGTGAAGCAGAGCCAGATGGCACACCCGTCGCTAGAAACTTCTTGAACCGTTCAAAGGAGAGACGGCCCAGTTCGATGGGCGTCACGGTCTTGTAGGGCTTGCCAATTTGACTTCCGAATACACCCAAGTCTTCTTTGAAGAAGTCGTAGGGTTCATCCCACCATTTCACTTTGAATTGGTTTGGGTATTCAAATCCGCCCATCTTCTCAGGCTTGCCTACTGCATTTTTCGTTTGATTCGGTTTGTAATTGCTTGTGACTTCTCCAACGTATGAAATTCTTCTGTCTTTCGTATATGCCAGAACAATGTCCCCTTTGCGGATTCCCAAGAAGTCCCTCATGTCCTTCTTTAGTTTCTTCCGAGTCTTTCGGAGATTACCCCAATTAGCCCATCCGATAGCGCAAACTCCGCATTGCTTCCATGCTTCAGCCGCGTCCTCAGGAGTGTGTTTCTTACACGGATGGTGTGTAACTATGCAATAAGCAGAACCCATGGTTATGGGACTCTGAATGAGTGATAAGAATCTTGAGGTTGGTTTCTAACTCGGTGGTGGTGGAGACTTAGCACGCATCGTTGCGTCAGGATTAACCAGTATCAGTCTAGGGTTTGAGAGGCTCCCAAATGAGTGCTTTCGCCTAGCCCTCTCCGTCAGACAACCTTGCATTTTGGAGTCGGGGATAATATGCTGGAAGTCAGTCCTACTACCTATGAGTCAAGAGGAATCTGAAGATGATGGGATGTTCGTGGATTGTGAGGTCGTCCACGACAGCATAGGGGTCACCCACTTCCTTCCTCCGAAGAGGTGCAGGAACTGCGATGACTGAAGCGAGTCCTGCATACCCGACCAATCCACCTCACTTCAGAAAGGCCCCTGATACTCCTGCTGAAAACTTGAGGACTGGACGTTGTGAGACCTGCGGACACTTCTCGAATTGGGGTTTTTGCGTCAGACATCAGCTTCCAGTCCTCAATGACGAGTTATGTGACGGCTACGTGTCAATCCTAAAGTGCGGAAAAAGGCAGTGGGCTGAACCCTGATTGGCCTTAAAAGATGACTGCACCCCAAGGGACTGTGTATGGCAGTCTTCCTCGACATAGAAACAACTGGTCTCAATCCGCATCAGTGCCAAGTGACCATAATTGGAATGAAAATCAATGGCGAAATCAGACTCTGGAAGTCATGGGAATCTGCTGATGAACAAAGCATGATTCTCTCAGCGTTGGAGGATGTCAAGAAGGTCAGAGAAACAATAGTTGGTTTCAACAATCTGAAGTTCGACGTGCCTTTCATGCTGAAGAGGCTTGAAGTCTTGGGACGACCTTCACCCGAACTTTGGTCGCTCCATGACATGAAATGGTTCGACCTTTACCAATACTTGGGAGATGACTTCAGGAGCCAAAGGTATTGGATAGATAAGGTCAACATAACAGAGGAGCATCCAGAACTTCGGGGGAGAGATATGCCTACCTACTTCAAGGATGGAGATTATCAGAAGATAGAGATGCACGTTACAGACGACCTGAATACTTCGGAAGCACTCTTCAAGTATCTCAAGCAAAGGAATCCTGAATTCCTTCGGTTCGAGTAGTCGCTGCCATTTGGCATCTTTCCTTGTTCAGGGTGATTTCCGAGGGTGCTTCAGTTTGAGCTGACTGTGTTAATCAAGAACCCAGAGAGGATTGTTGAACCATGATACTGGAATCATCATTCTCCTTAAATGACAATGGCCTTGTTTGAACATCGTGGCCTACGAAATCTACGCGTTGATGGCTGGTCTTCTGCTCGGAGCAATTGTGGTCTACGTAATTGCAGAGCGAAACATACGAAGGAGGTATGAAGCGGAGTTTGAAAAGTGGAAGGCGACTGAACTCGTTGAGACCATCGAGAAACACACCACCGATGCCCTAGACAGGGCCAGAGCAGTGCTCAAAGGAAAGATTGGAGAGCAGCTCGCCCCTCTGTTGCCGGAGTTTCTGGCAAAATACAGCCCAAGTGATGCGAGATTCATGGGCACTCCAATCGACTACATTATTTTCAGGAACATGAGCAAGGTGGAAGAAGGAACTGAACCAATTGAAGTCGTCTTACTAGATGTCAAGACAGGGGCGGCTTCGCTCAACAAGGTTCAGAAGATGATACAATCGGCAGTTCAAGAGGGCAGAGTGAAGTTTGAAACGCTTCGATTGGGGGAAGCTCAAACTCTAGCGGGATAAGGCACAACAAGTGACCAAGAACGCCAAGCACATACAAGAACTTCTGGTCTTTGAACACTGATGAGGTAGTTGTTGCAGGCAAACTCAGAGACTTCTTCAGAGAAGACGTGGAAATAACAATGCCTCTAAACGCACAGTTGAAGGACATAGACTTGGTAGCGGTCAATCTGAAGAACCGTAAGGTCGCCACGATTCAGGTGAAAGGTAGTCGAGCCTATGAACCCTCAGAATCGGAAAAGGATGACTTTGGAGATGGGTCAGCAGGTTGGTTCTTCCTCGACCAGAAGAAGATTGAAGAGAGCACCGCCGATTTCTTTGTCTTCCTAGTTTATGTGATTGTCGAAAAGGAGAAGCAAGGGAGACGATACTTTGAACCCCACTTCATCACTGTAAAGACTGAAAGATTCAATGAACTCTGTAAGCAATACAAGATTCTACACACAAGATACTCGTTCTACATCTGGATAAGCCCCGCAGCCAAGAAAGCCTTCGACTTTCGAGATGAGAAAGCCAGAGGAAGAATGGACTTGTCTGTCTACTTGGATGACCGTGGACTAGAGCAAATCAAGCGGGAATTGACACCCTAGACCTTCCCTGAGTCACCAGAGCCTGCAATTCTGCTTCGCCTGATGGTGTTGCCTGTGGAATTCTCCCGCTTCAGGCAAGGAGATAAAGAGGATGTCCGATGCCTTGATGTCGATGTGATGCTCTAGTGACTCTTCAGACGCAGTAGGATGGTTCTGCTTGTTATACATCCGATGGAGATTCTGGAAGAGTTCCCCTACCTCGTTTTCCATGTTCAACTATCCCCTCCCACCTCCGAAAGCGTTGGTGGCTCTTTAACAAGCCTAACCCCAGATTGGTTCAAGCGATTTTGATGGTGTCGGACTAAGACCATGTGTAGTATGGGATGACGTTGAATGTGTAGGTCTGGCTTACTGACGTTGAAGCAGCCGCAATGTATGACATCGTCAAATACACTACAGGGGTATGCCCGCAAAACTGGTTGCTTTGATAGGCCCCCAAGTTCAGATTTAGCGTAGTGACAGTGTTGGATACTGGTTTGAATGTGTAGACCTGCGAAAGATAACTACCCTGACTATTGTAAAAGGAACAACTTGTCCCCCAGAAGGTTGCGGACAACTGTGCATAGACAGTGAAGGTCTGGGTGTTTTGGACAGTGAATTGGAATGTCCGAGAGGCGTTATCATACGTGTCCCCCACTATCACCAATGTCGATAGGGGCACTTGAGGAGTTAGTGCTGCAAGTTCTGTGCTCAATGTATGTATTGTCACGTTCATGCCTTGAAGTGTAGACTGAATCTGCTGAATCGATGCACTTTCTGTTTGCTGGTTCTGAGTTACTGTGTTCTGTAGAGAGATGAGTTCGAGGCTCAAGAAATATGTCGCTCCACTGAGGTTCTTCAACTGTGCGAGGGTTTGCTGCTGGAAGGTAGAATCGCTAAGTTGCGTAGAGTTCAACTCTGAACTGAGGCTTGACTCCTTGATTTGTAGACTATGGAAGTCGCTTTGCAGCACCGTGATTGTGCCCTGCAATTCAGTAATCTGTGAATTCAGGTCTGCTTTTGTGTCGGAAAGCTGGTTGTTCATGGTCTCATAGGTGTAGTATTCGAGACTCCCAAGAGCCAAGACCGCTACGACCAGTGCAACGGCAAAGGTCACGGCTTGTCTCAATTCCGACTCTTAGTGGCACTCAGATGATATTTAACCAAGCGGGGAAGAGTCCATCACGCCCTTCACAAGGTTGGTCAATGAGCCAGCGATTTTGATGGTGTTTGACTAGTTTGGGTTTTACCTGTTTGGGACTGGATTCCCGCACGAGCCACAGAATGCTGCCCCCTTGTCGAGTTGTGTTCCGCATTTGATGCAGTAGTTTGATGCGTTGGGTGTTGTTGGTGGTTGTGGGGTAGGGGTTTTCCGTTTGGGTTGGTAAGTGCTGTCATGCATGAGACCGATGCCGAGTGCTACAAGAAAGAGGGTGACTATTGCAATGCCGCCTGCACTTGGGAGGATGCTAGCAACGAAGACTGAAATGAGCAAGAGAGGGAACGATACAGCCACCACAATGATTCCAAGGGCTAGTTCCCATATCTTGGTCAAGTGTGCACTTGCTAGCGGGGTATCCCTAACGTTAAGTGTTTCTCGTCCCAGTGAAGGGTTGTTGTTGCGCGCGCTCTGAATTGCTACCCCAGTATCAGTCTAGGGTTAGAGAGGCTCCCAAAGGAATGCTTACTGAGGGCAACAAGCCTCACATCGCCAGAATCAGCGACGAAGCAGGCTTATGAACATCTGCTGCGGAATGATGCCTCTGACCAGACACGGCTTCCCCACAAGTCGTCAGCAAATCCGAGCAACTTCACCTGCTCGAATTCTTCGCCATCCTAGCAGCGTTAATGGGAATCGTAATGCAACAGTCGCAAGACCTGTATTTCCCACCGAACACGAGAGCCTTCTTTCTGACGTATCTGCTTCTTTTCATAATCTACGCTGTCATCGCCTACACGAGAGTTATGGTGGGCCACAGACGTAGAAACCGAGACTGTAGAGACGTTGCAATACTCTTCGGACTCCTAATGTCCGTCTTGATGAGCGCTACGCTTTCTCCGTCCACCTTCATCCCCTATGCTGACACCTTCCAAACTTTCGTTATCCTCTTTCTTGTCCTCGACACGCTCCTATTCTTCACGATGACCTCTCTCGTAAACCCAATCTGGCCAGCCAAGACCCCGAAAAAATAGGGCCGAACAGAACGAGATTTCGAGCCGGGTGCATCCAAGGTGGTCGAGTTGTTTGCCGCAAGTCTGAGGTTCGGTCAGAGTGATTTAGCGGTTTCCTTAGGAGAGGCGCGCGCTACCGTTTTGACCTTCGCCTTCTTCGCCTAATCTCAGGACGATGTTTCTCCTCACCGATTGTTCTAACGTATTTCGCGACCCTCTCTGCGGCGGCAGTTCCAACGGCGATGACAAAATAGGAAGCCGTTCCCTCTACTGATGATTCGAATACCAGAAAGGGAGAGAGAGGCTGTCCAGCCACGATGTTGCCGCCTATCAGAATGGCAGTAAACCCATAGGCCTTGTGCTTTCTTAACAACTCAGCCAATCTCACAACGCTAGTCGGTATCGAGCCAGAAACTGGGAACGCTGGCTCGTTAAGAATCTCATTCGAATATGATTGCGCAGACCTGAAGAGTTCGGGGTGTTCTTCGATTGGGAGCGATTGTCTTCGACTCAACGCCCATTCGACATAACTATCGCCCAGTTGCATTCCGCTTAGATAGCCAGCGAAAATGACTTCTGAAAGAATCTGCTGGAAAGGGATAGACTCTGAGCGAAACTCGTAGCGTCGCCCGCTTCCTAAGACCCTGAAGAGGGCTGAACTTTCATTCTCAACGTCCAGACGTTCAGTCTTGTTGCCACTTATCGTTAGCAGGTAGGTAGGGACTGGAGGAACGGGTTGGTTTTTCGAAGGAACGTAGTTGGGAGGAAGTAAATCGAGCAGCCTCAAGACTAATGGCATGAGTTCGGCTAGGCTGGAACGATATATAACGTCAAGCCGTGCAATTCACTGAATATCGAAGGCCAATCGCTACAGGGAGAATGAAGTTCCTTCTGTTCTCCGCGCTCACAGAACCGAGAGCCATGTGCGGCCAGAACAATGGCTAACTGGCCGAACTGGGTAGGTCGGAGTGTGAAGAAGGGAAGGGTAACCAAGGAATTCGTTGCAAATTGGAGTCCACGATATGACGAGACGGAAGACGACGAACCTGAATACCGCGAACTCGTTCAATTGGTCAATGCCGATGCGCGAATGGGAGCGGTGAGTGAGCAAACCTTCATCCGAATAATCGCATGGAAAGCCACAAGACTTCTCGGGAACGGGTGGATAGGAAGGCGGCTAAAAACAGAAGGCTACAGCCATTCATATGGGGAAACCATCGCGAAAGTGTTGCGCCAGAAGGCTGATTCTGGAATGATTCTCCTCGAAGGCGAAAAGGGAATCAAGACTCCCGTTGCTTCTACAATCATGCATTTCCTTCATCCAACGAAGTTCCCAATCATGGACTTCCGAACAGTCGCAGTGCTGCAGTCTATGGGCTACATCAACTGGGAAGGCTGTTCTAGCAGGAACTACACCGAATTCAAGGATGTTCTCCTACGCATTAGCAGGGACATAGGCTGTTCTCTTCGAGAAATCGACAGGGCTATGTTTGCCCATGATAAGCAGAATCGACAATCACATTCGAAGACATAGGAATGTAGGGTAGTGCGCGCAAAGCGCGCAAGAGAGGCTCCCAAAGGAATGTTTACTGATGACGAGCGACTTCCCGTCAGTCAAGCCATTCCTGAACTTGACTCGCCCACAAGCGAATATTAAGGAAAGGCGGCAAGGGAGTTCGCTCACCATGAGTAGTGGAAGTGCTAATGCTTACTTCATTAGTGACATCATTGCTGACCAGAGGTTGAAGGAAAAGGCGCCCATTTTCGACCGAGAAACCATAGGGGAGAACGAAGCAAGGGTTCGTGGTTGGATTGTATTTTGTGGTGTGTGTCAGCATCCCCACGCCAAACTGGACGGAAAGAAAGGAAGATGCTTCACCTGCGATTGCGGGGATAGACTCTAGCGCGCTCTCTCACAGTGGTCACCTCAACCCTCTCCGTCAAGATTGTCTGGCTTTCAATTGTATTTACGAATCTAACGAAATCAAATTGATTGAAGGAATACAGTGAACTTCTCAAGAAGGTCAGCGAAGCCAGTAGCCATGGCTACATTACAACGCATCGTTCAGGCCCTACAGGCATTGGTAAGACTCTGGAAGACTTGTTAGGAATCCCTGAGAACAATATCCCCAGCCCAGACGGTTCGATGATTGAATTGAAGTCCGCACGAAAGAATTCCAAGAGTATGTTGACCCTCTTCACCAAGGCCCCACTGCCATCAAGAGCGAATTCTGTTCTCCTTGAGCAATTCGGTTATCCTTCGAGAAAGCGAGACAACACAAAGGAACTCCACACCACAGTGAACGCCGTTGATTACAACACCATCAAGGGCAAACGTGGATTCAAGATTGGGATTGGCAAAGACAGGATAGAACTTGTGAGTTCTCGGTCATCGCCAAACGTTCTGACTGCTGACAATGGTTCTAAACCCGAAGTCATGGGATTCTGGGACAGAACCACCTTGTCCGACTCCTTCCAGACCAAACTTCCAAGATTGCTCTATGTCAAAGCAAATTCGAGAGGAAAAGGTGCAGAAGAGGAATTCTGGTTCAATGAAGCGTGGTTGCTTTCAGGATTTGACTTTGATAACTTCGTTGGACTCCTGAAATCCGCCGACATTCTGATTGACATTAGGATAGGCCAGTATCCTGATGGGAGACCTCACGACCATGGAACGGGATTCAGAGTGATGCCCGCCAAATTAGACCTGTGTTTTAGCACGAGAGACAGAGTGCTCTAAAACTTCCAGATGACTATCGTTTCTTTGTTCATTGTCTCTACAACCTTGCCCGCAATGTTCTCTGGTGCGTTCACCCATGGGATTGTCTTTGTTGGTATCTCTCGGTATTTAGTGACTAGATGCTGGTAGCCATACTTCTTTCCAATCTCAATGAGTATCTTATCAGTCAGAAGTTGGACTCTTCGCACAGTTCTATTCCCTAGAACAAAACAGCAATGGCTCTGCCCTTTCTTCAATGCCTTGGCAATCTCTGCCATGCACTTGTCTATGTCTGCAAAGAAGGCGGCAACTTCTCTCGCCCGCGTTTCATCATGAGCATTGATTCCAGCATTTCTGACTTCGGAAATTGCATTGTCTAGGGTAGGTGATTCCAAGTCATTGAAGTCACTAATCGGTTTACCACCTAGAGCACCACTGTCAACTTTGAAGACCTCTTCTTCATCGAATCCAAGCCACAGCGATGAATATCGAGAGTATTGACCATATGCTACTGTGGTATGCGAATCTCCGTAAGGTGGTGACGTGACGACCAAAGTTGCCGACCCCTCATGCAGAACTTTCGGATTGATTTCGAGTAATTGTTTTGTGTTGCCCTTCAGTATATGCGCTTCCGCCTTGATTCCTTGCATGGTCTCGTAGAATTCGCGCATCTTTGCAATGTTTGAATTGACGATTTCATTGAATACTCTGAGAGGTTTAGGATTGTATTTCTGCAGGTCTTCCTTTCGCTTGCGGTATAGTTTGAACTCTCCGTTTCTGATGTTGCTTGTCTTCCTAGCCGCGAGAGAGAAACACACCTTGAAGAAATCAGCAATGGCATTGTCTTTCTCTTCTAGTTCCAGAACGTAGTGTCGGATTATGGCCAGTTCACGAATCGCATTTGGGAGATACCAGAAATCAAGTCGTGGGATAGTAGGTGGTGAATATGATACTCCACTCTCGATGTCGTGCGAGATGCTCTCAAGGAGCATTCTCGCGTTCTCGTTCAGAGTCTTGGGGTTCAGAGGTCGGGTCTTCACCTTTGCAATCAAGACTGCAAGAGGGTTAAGGTCAACTCCTATCGCGTCATTTCCCTTCAGAAGAGATTCAACGAGCACTCCACCTGAACCCATGAAAGGGTCGAGCACAACATCCTGCTTCGACCTTACGAATAAGTTGATGAGTTTTCGAGAAATCTGAGGAATCATTCTCGCTGGGTATGGATGCAGGCCATGAGTCATATACCGGGTGTCTACACCTGCGAATGTCCAATCTTCCTCTTCAACGAGTCGGCTTTGTGCCCGTTCCACAACTATTGGTGCAGGACTCATATCTATAAGAAGAATCGCGGTTCGCAGTAACACTCAGGATATGATTTCTGAAACTGTCATCTCAAAGACTTCGACTAGGCTTTCTCCATAATGACATGGTGAGACTTGCTGTCGTAATCCACCAAAAGAGTGTCACCTTCAGAAATGGATGCCTCACGCAGAATGTCCGCAGGTATGGCTACTCGGATTGAGTTGCCCACTTTGATTGCTTTCACCCGTATCCTGACCATGTTGAATGGATAGCCAAAGGCTATCCTTATAAAGGTGCTATGGATAGCCTATGGTTAGCCATGCAGGCCACAGAAAATTGTCTGATATCACAGGACAAGACAATCGAGACTAGGGTGCTTGAAAGACTCCACATGGAGTATTCAAAGCAACGTGAAGGAGTCCACGTCTCAGACCTTGTCCTGTGTATGCGCCAAGTGGTATTCCGTAGAATCAGACCAGTCTCTCCTACAGTGAAGCAACTAGGCTATTTTCTAGATGGGGCAAGGCGACACGAAGCCCTTCAGAGTCTGTATGGTGAAGGTGTTGTAGAGAAGAAAGGAGAGTTTGAAGGGGTTCAGTATTCGATTGACATCTATGATGGGTTTCCGATTGAGTTCAAGACGACTAGGGCGAGAGCCGCAGTCAACGAACACTGGATTAGACAACTCATCTACTATATGCTCGCTACTGGGTCGAAGACTGGGATTCTCCAAGTTCAAAGGATAATGCCGAGCAAGGACGAAAACGAGAGTCTCTTTCCCGCGTATCTGGTTCAACTCGATGAGGAGCAATTCCAGTATTGGCTGTCGGACTTCGTCCAGAGGCGTGACCTATTCTCCAATGCCACTCTGCTCAAGGAACCGTCCCTAGTCCCAATCTATCGCGGAGACGGGGAGTGGGTATGCAGGGAGTGTCCCTACCGAAGAGAGTGTAACGAGATTGAGGATGGGAACAGTGGACAAGAGAAACTGGCAGGAGAGCAAACAGAACGTTGAATCGAATGCCCCGAAAGCTTCCCAGTTTCATACACAAAGGAAAGGTCTGGACTGTTGACCCTCGTCTCAGGGAGTTCAGATTCATTGTCTACGGAGAGATGCTAGAGTTCGTCCCCTTCGAAAGCGAAAAAGGATTGGAGTTGCTTGGATTCTACAGGGATAGTCAAATCCTCCATGGCGAAGTCGTTTGAAAGAGAAGGAACTCGTCGTGGTTTCGTTAGAAGCCTCCCCTGACGGGCAGCCGTTTGTCTTGGTCTCTCTGGCAGACCCGACATCAATGAAGGCGAATGCCATCCAGTCTCACCGTCTGGGAGGGTTTTGGACTCCCCCTCAGCGTTTGGAGTTGGCAGCCAGCAGGATTAGAGTAAGCCTGACCGATTATGAGGAGTCCGACTTGAAAGTTGGAGATGTCGTGGTCATAGGATTCGAGAAGGTAGGCACAACACCTCTTCTTGACGGTAAGCAGGAGAAGTTGGTGGCTTAGGCCGCAGTAGTCAGAGTCGAAGGAACCCTCAAAGAGAATGCGTTACGTAGAACAGTGGGATGCGTTACTTTTCGACTATATAAGCCAAAAGGGCTTGATTTAGGCTCCTTTTCCCGAAAGGAGTCAAATAGTCTTATATAATTTGTAAGCAGCTAAGGCGTTTGGTGACTAACGCCCGCAAGGGGTCTTTCCCGAAAGGATGATGCCCGTGGATGCGGGATGGAATCGAGTAGGGAAAGGTTCACCAATTCACATTACCCCAACTGTTCCTGAATTTCACTTTGGGTTCTATTTGGGAGAAGTGTATCTTGTTCCTTCGTTCAAAGTAATTGAAGGCCGACCCAGCACAGTAGTCAGCGAGTTGGATGCACTTGTCGTTCCTTGAGTCTTCATGGGATACTTCGACCTTGGGCATCTCCTTTCCCAGCTCCCTGACTTGTCGCCACGAGATTTTTTCTGACAAATACTGGTTGAATTGTTCCATTGAGCGTCTGGGCATACTCTTGTCAATTATGAAATGGGCTTCTTTCAAGTCGTATGCCTGAACCATGTTCGTGATTACGTAGTTGACGACTACATAGTTGTAGAGCCTTGTCGGGTCTTTCCTCAGACCATTCTTCACTGCGTTCTTGTCAGCGACGAAATATCCTATCGACAGGTCTTGTTGGACTATCTCTGCAAGGACTTTGGAGCGCACAAATTCTGAGTCGCTGGAGAACTTGAACTCCGATATGTCCATTTTGTGGCGTTGGTGTATTTTCTTTCTCAATCGGTTGAGGTCTATCCTCACTCGCTCCGGGCTATTCACAATCGCGTAGGCAACCACAATCGTCTTGCTCGAACCATCATTGAAGCCTAAGTCTCCCGCTTCGTCCACAAAGACGAACAATGCCAAAAGGTCTGCAATCCGCACTCTTATGCCTCATGCTGGGGCTACACTCACCAAACGACGAGTTGACAGAACCGGATAGTGCTTTTGCCTTTAGGGGTCTCTTAGTGCCATAACAAAAAGAAACGCGGCGAAGAACGCAGCAACCACTCCAATTACAAACGCGAGGTTCGCCTCTCCGTTGAGTTGAGAGACACCTGACAAGGTCGTCGCCTTGCTTGCCAAGCCACTGTCGATATACCAAACCACAAACCCTGCTGTGGCGAAAGCGGCGGCCACCACTGCGGCTACAAACAACACGGCACCCATCATTTCTAGCTTCTTGACTTCATCTGATAATCATTTCCCGTCCACCTTCCGACATTTGATGGCAAGAACAACTCCCCCAGTTTGGCAGGAATCAAGGTGAGGGGAGAGAACAAGTGGATAACCCTGAAGCAGAACGCGAGTAAGTCTAAGGCCTGAGAATTTGTATAATAAAATAGACCGTGAAGACCGCGAGGGCGACTCCTCCCACAATTGCAGTAATTATTGGAAGGAACGCAGATGGAGGAATGGGAGCAGGAGTCAGAGAATAGGTCTTCCACCCAACGTAGACTAATGTGGCACTCCCCAAGAAGCCTGCGTAGGCCGTGAATGCGATTTTCTTCCAATCCTTCTTAGGTTTAGCTACGGTTACTTTGACACTAAGTCCAGCTTCGAGCTTCCCCTTGACCTCAGTAACTTCAGGAGTTTCGGCCTTCCTCGGTCTTGCCATGTGGTCAATCTCAGGCCTAAAAGTCCATGCTAAAACGAGAAGACTTGCCCCAATCAGGCCTCCCACGATGTCAGGCAGGTAGTCGGCCAAAGGAACGCCACCAAGAAACATTATCGCAGACGCAACCCCAAATAGAGCAAGGAAAACAACGATTCCGAGAAGTCGCCTTCCCACGACTATTCGGGTTTGGTTTGTCTATTTAATGACACCAAAGAAGGTTCTATGGAGTTGTCGGTATTTCCAAGAGTTTCTTCTTCTCGTGAAATCTCGGTTGATGGGTTGGGCTTAAGATGGGAGGGTTTGTCGGTGGTAGGCAGTTGGACTTGTCAGAATCCAACGGGAGGTTGGCAATTACGTTCTTGACGATGGCGATAATTTGCTTTGCGATTGCGTATCTTACTTCCACAGAACCATCGTCAATCGGAGCCACGAGGCTAATCGAAATCATGGTAGGCTTCGGAATTCTATTCTCCGCACTATTCGCGTGGGTCGTGCATTCGGCCATCAACCGATAACTTTGCGGAACCCGAAAGAGGTCTATCCAATGGATTCTGACAGTCCCCTGAATCCGATGCAGAGTTGACAGAACCAAAATACGGAGTTCTTTATCGATAAAGAAATCCAGAGGCGTTAGGTAAGGCTCGGTATCCGAGACACCTAGCTAGTTTCGGAATATAATGAATGGTTGGACTCTCTGTCCGTGGGATTTGAACAATCTTACCATCGTCAATACCCCCGGTATTTATAAGAGAGGGACGCTATAGTTACAATTGATGGCGACTCCACTCACAAAAGAGAGAGAAGAACTCACTGCATCTATCCGTGCCCGAAGGCGACAGATATACCGCCGCGACCACAATGGAGAGATAATTCGTAGGAATGTGGAAACCAACAGGAAGAGGAACCTGCAAGACAGAATGAACTCCCTGACCCATTACTCAGCAGGAGAAATCAAATGCTCTAATCCCCTAGGGATGCACAAAGAACCGTTTACTGACGTGAGGGCACTCACTCTAGGCCCGGTGAACGAGGAAGAGACCATCGAAGCAAAACAGGCTAAGAAGAAAGGAGGTTCGTTCTACGCTTGGCTCAGGAAGAAAGGCTATCCCGAAGGATATCAGGTGCTATGTTTCAACTGCTTCTGGATTCGAAAGAATTGGGCGAAGGAAGGTGGGGGCAGAAGAACACCCACAACCGTCAGCACTTGGTAACAACATCCAGTTTTACTTGACCTCTATAAAGCCGGAAGAATTCCAACGACATAATCCATCTTAAGGACATAATTCTGTCCTAGCTAGAACTTTCTAAAGATAAGAAATTGAAGGCCTTGCCGCAAAGAGAAGGAATACTCTCTTCCCTCAACCCTAAGAGACTCACCTCACTTCACTTCTATCTAGGGTTAGACAATGCTACTACTCTACTATAGTTGGATATGGGTCTGTGGAGGCTAGTTGGGATTAGTATCGTTAAGTATCATCCATGCCCTTAACATAGGTGAAGCGTAATAGAGGAGGGTGGGTCTGCCCCGCTTGCGAGGCTGTCCTTTTTCCCTAAACACTAACTTGCCCAAGTGTTTGAGGTGACGGAAGACAGTTGTTCTGCCGAGTATGGCATCATGCCTTATCTTGTCGACTTGAACTGGACTGGAGCCGCAAAGAATTCGAGCAATACTTCTGCAAGAATCATCAAGCACTAATCTTTCGAACTCAGTTCTTCTGTCGTCTGCAAGAATTATTCGTCTTAAGATGTCGTCCCTAAGGCGAGAGCATGGTTCTACACATTCGGTTTGGATTTTTCCGTTATCTGCGAGTGGAAACTGTGTTACCTGTTCGCCCAGAACGAAGTATCTCTTACCCAGACTATTCAAGAAATCAATCGTTTCGTGGTCTTCTTTGACAGCACCGAAGACATAATGTTGAGCCTTCGGGCCTTTCAGATACTCTGTAACGTAGTAGTTGCCGCTTGTGTTCTTGTATTCGTCTGTCTCCACGAGACCGGAGAAGGAGTCTCTGAAGTCATATCCTGTCTCAGACTCTCTGCCGACATATGTGTCCAAACCAACCCACTCAGAACTAAAGGTGCTGTAGATACTTTGAACCTCTTTCCTAGCGACGTGTCCTAGAAGTTCAAAATTGAACCCCAATTTCTTGTCTTGGGTGGGTTGTCTGTCAAACAAGCAAGAGAGTAATCTGGCCTGAAAGGGGCCGTCCAAGACTTGTGGGCTTGAGACAGGAACCATCTCCATGTGCAGAACAAAGACCCGTTGGGCCTCTGAACTACCGACGCTGTCTTGTCTCTCAATTGGAACCTTTTGCCCTTTCAAGCCACGGACAACGATTTCTTTTCCAACTAGTTCCTCTTCATTGGTGAGGACGAACCCGAAGGGTGAGAAGTCTAAGAGATACATCCTACCCGCGCTATCTCCAAGAAGCGTAACTATCGGCAGTCTTTCCACAGTCACCTCTTTGTCGTTACAGATATCGCTGCCGCATCTGATAGCATCTCCCACCTCGTCTTCAACGTGCTTGAAGCAGGATGGACAACCCTTGTAGTCACTCTTCTTGTAGATGGCTTCAATCCGAACTTGGATGACATCAACGAGGTTAGCAGGGTGAGGCTGTAGACCTTGAACCGTGAGTCGATTCACTTTCGTCCAACCTCTTGGTAAAGCAATTGAGAGCAGATTTCCATCTTTGAGAGGGCTTCGCTTCTGGGTAGGATGTCAGGCTGAGAGAGTAGGATAATTCTGAGTGCGCTACTACTGGGAAGCATCTGTTGAGCTAGTTGCTTCACTCCGACTAGACTAACCATCTCTTGGGAGTAGGTTGTCGGAGTCGAACCCTCTCGTTGCATGGTTCAGGGTTGCAAATCAGAATACTTAAATATTTGATGTTAAGGACATAAAATACCCAATATTCTCTTTATGTCCTTAAGAAATCGGAATATCTTCTTATGTCCTTAGAAAACTCCCTTTTGTCCTTAGAACGGCAGGTGGGATGAGTCGACTCCCTAGGCAGGACTAGGAAGCCTGACTACTGCCTTGCTGTCTGGCAGGCTGGTTACGAAATCCCAACCCTGAGTGACCCAGCTTTCGATTTCCGCAGCACGGACTATCTTCTGATGGTTTCCGTTCAGGCCCAGACTCTGCATCTGCTTCTGCTTGATTAGCTCCTGAACTTCTTGAGGGGTTAGCTTGGAGAGGTCGCCCTTCTTGTCAAGCTCTTCGTTTGAGTAGCCAGCTACCGAGAGGTATTGTCTGTTGAACGCCGAGACGATTGTCCTCTCGTCGAGTGGCCTTGACGGTGCAAAGTTCAGTTTCGCATATTCGGCTCGTAAGGATTCCACTTTGTCCCTGTCGAAGTAATGCTCCTGTGCGCCGGGGAGGATGTGCCCCATCAGGAACTCTTGGGTCTTCGTGTCAAGTTTCTTTCCGTCAGCCGTGTCCTCTCTCAACGCGCTGTCGAAGGCTTTTCTCAAGCAGTGCGGATGAACGTCTTTCCACCTCTCGATGCCCGCCCTTTGAGCCGCGTTCTTGACAAGCAAGTCCACTGACGACCTAGAGAGAGGACGATGCCTCTTGCTGATAGAGGAATTGCGTGTCCACCCGTTGAATATGACATCCTCATCCTTGAGCTTCCCAATCTTCGATTCAAGCTCCGTGAGGTGGCCCTTCAGGGCCTCACGCGCTTCTCCGTTGATGAAAGTGTAATACGGGATTGAGCCTTTGCAGGCATCAGGCAAGACCTCCTTCATCTCAGGATAGACTGGAATCTTCAACGGTATGGTCTGGCTTTCAAACTCCGCCTTGATGTCCTTGTAACGCAGCGCCCTCAGGGTTCCTTGCCGAAGACCAGATGAATACAGGAAGAGGATGATTGCCCTGTCCCTGTTGTTGTTCAGCTTTCCTGAGTTTGCCATCTTCTGAATCTCCTCTTTCGACGGGACGTAGTCCGTCATTTCGAGTGACTTGCGGACAGGAGAGAAGAAACCTCGAATTTGAATGAGCTTCTTTTCACCGCCGTCGAATCCGTTTGACTTCAGAAAGGCAGCCAGTGCGGCTCTGGCAAGATTGCCAGTCTCCCCCCTTGTCTGTCCACTCTCGTCTACAAACTCCTGCGTGTTCTCTCTGAGCCAAACGGGCTTCATGCCGACTACTTCGTCAGGATTCTTGCCGACCTTCTTGCAGAAACGGTAGAGCCAACTGAGATAACTCTCCTTGCTACCCTCGCTCTTGGTTCGTCTGCCAAGGTGGTTCAGAAGCTTCTGGACGCTACGGTAGTCGCTCTTCCAGCCTACGACCTTCAAGAAAGTCTCATACGTCCTTTCCCCCTTTTCGAAGTGTCCTGCACTGGAACGCTTGCTTGGCATCGCTCTAAGCCTGATGGGGCCGATATTTCAGGGTTATGTTTGGTTGCTATCAGCTAAAAGGAGGACTACGGCCGACACACGTCGAATGCAATGCCTCGGTGGAGGGAGAAAGACCCTCCATCGGGGGCTCGTCCCTTCAAAGACCTAGAATATGTGGAATCGACGGAATTCAACAAACTTAGTGTGCAAACCCATAGTTCTCGGACGAGGAGTAGCCGTCGGGTGCCGAGTTCTTGACAAAACACTAGGGCCTTCGTCTGGCTTGCTTCAACGTTCATCTCACTCGTGAGATGAAGGTCCCATAGATGTTTACCGACTTCACATTGACAAACTCCCTTAGGCCGTATTTCGATAACTCGCGACCAATTCCTGACCTCTTGACTCCACCGAACGGCATTCTTGGGTCAGACTTCGTCAAGGCATTAACGAAGACCATCCCGGATTGGATTTCCCTCGCGATCCTTCTAGCTCTCTCCATGTCGGTGGTCCACAGGCTCGAGCCAAGGCCGAAGTCGGAGTCGTTTGCGACCTTGATTGCTTCTGCTTCATCATGCACTACATACACAGGAGCAACGGGGCCGAAGACCTCTTCTCGAATCACCTTCATGTCTAGCTTAACGTTGTCCAAGACGGTGGGAGGGTAGAATGCCCCCTTTCCCGGGAGTGGTTTCCCACCCACTCTCACGCGAGCCCCCTTGGACACAGAACTCCTGACTTGCTCGTCCAAGGTTTCTACCGCCTCGACGTTCACAAGCGGACCGACATCCGTCTCTCCTTTCATCGGGTCCCCGGTCTTCTTCTTCCCCATTTGAGAGACAAATTCCTCTACGAACTCCTCCGCCGCGGATTCAACCACAATGAACCTTTTTGCCGCGATACAGCTCTGTCCTGAGTTGAGTACCCTCGCATCCGCTCCAGTTCTCGCAGCTTCCCTGACGTCAGCATCCTCCAGAACGATATACGGGTCGCTCCCTCCTAATTCCAATACAAACTTCTTGAAGTTTTGCGCGGCTAACTCCCCTATTCTTCTGCCCGCTTCGACGCTCCCTGTGAGAGAGACTCCCGAGATTTCCTTTGACGCCATTAGCTTAGCAACCGCGTCGTGTCCCGCGATTACCGACGTGAAGACACTCTCGGGGAACCCCGCATTCTCGAAGGCTTCTCCAACGGCTAGGGCCGACCCGGGGCAGACCGTAGAGTGCCTCAATATCGACGTGTTCCCGGCGACCATAGTCGGGATGGCGAAGCGCAAGACCTGCCAGAAAGGGTAGTTCCAAGGCATGACTGAGAGGATGACCCCGAGGGGATCAAACTCAACGAAACTCGACTTGGCATCCGTTTCCACGTACTCTTCGGCCAGCCAACTCTTCGCGTTCTCGGCGTAGTATTCCGCTGTCCAGGCGCACTTGTCTATTTCGGACTCCGATTGACTGATTGGCTTTCCCATTTCAAGCGTCATGAGTTTCGCATAATCATTCTTCTTCGCTCGAAGCGCGCTCGCCAACTTTCGCAAATAATCGCTACGTTCATCAACCGACAGCTTTCTCCATTTTTCAAATGCTGCACGCGCCCTCCTTGCTACCTGGGCCACTTCATCATCGGAGAAGACAGGGTATGATTCCAGATGTTCGCCGGTCGCCGGGTTTGTCGTCTCAACCAGCCTGGATTGATGCTCCTGCATTATCTGGCGAAGTTGCATGTGGCTAGAAAAAGATTTGGACGAACGAAATGGCGATTACGAGGCAATCCGGTCCTCGTGTGTCTCAGGCACATCACACATCTGATGTCAATAGCTCATTCTCCAGGGACCTTCGAGTCACCTTTGCCGGGGAACTCAGGATATCGAGTGGAGAAATGCGTTCATCTGTTCGGCAGAAAGTCTATTTACTCGGAGTCGTCGTGAATGAATCAGGCTCAGTCATGAACGCTGCCGTTCTCAGACGAATTGGAGGACCTCTGGCAATCGAAGATGTTGCAAAGCCAGAACCAAAAGAAAACGAAGTCTTGGTAAAAGTGGCTGCCTGCGGCGTCTGTCATAGCGATCTCCACTTGGTCAAGGGCCATACAGCCTTTCCTCTCCCCGTGGTGTTGGGTCATGAAGTCTCAGGAGTCGTGGAGAAGGTGGTTGGAAACGATAATGGTCTGAAAGGAGGCGACAGGGTGGTCTGTACAGTGATAATGCCGTGCGGGTCCTGTCACTATTGCATCAACGGTCATGAAGACCTGTGTGAGACGTTCTATCTTCTCAACAGGCTCAAGGGGGTGCTTTACGACGGAACAACCCGGATATACGATCACAACGGGCAGCCAATTTGGATGTTCAGCATGGGTGGCATGGCTGAATACGCTGTGGTACCTTCCAACGCAGTGTTCCCACTCCCAGATGGGATTTCAATTGCAGATTCGTGCGTGCTGGGATGTGCTGGTCTTACGGCCTACGGAGCGGTGAAGAATCAAGCCCATCTCAGAGCCTCCCAATCGGTCGCCGTCATAGGTGTCGGGGGGGTCGGCTCAAGCATAATCCAAGTGGCCAAAGTCTTTGGAGCAGCTCAGATAATCGCCGTCGACGTGAAGAAGGAGAAACTTGAGGCAGCAAAGCTCTCGGGGGCGACTGATGTTGTAAATGCGGCTCAAGAAGAAACTGCACGCAGAATACTGGAGCTCACTGATGACAAAGGCGTCGATGTTGCCTTCGAAGCGACGGGAAGGCCTGAGACGTACGTCACAGCTCTCAACAGCGTCAAGTCGGGGGGTAGCGTGGTAGCTGTGGGCCTTTCGTCTGCGAGCACAACGATTCCAATCGAGATCAACAGGTTCGTGAGAAAGGGCATCAGACTGTTAGGGTCCTATGGTGCAAGACCCCGCCAGGACATGCCAGAGTTGCTGGACCTGGTCCAAAGGCGGATCCTAGACACAACGAGGTCCGTGACTGGTCGCTACGGCCTGAGACAGGTGAACGAGGCACTGGGTGCTCTTGAGAGAGGAGAAGTAATAGGACGATCCATTCTAGAATTCTGATTCGGCAAACCCGGAGAGACCATCAGAAGTGGGACACCAAAAGGATCCGTCTGAGGAGGTCGCATCCGTGAGCCTCGCCTCCGCTCAAGATCTGCGAGAATTCACGAAGAGCGCCTTCACCAAGGTGGGAGTCAAGGAAGCTCATGCTGAGATCGTCGCCGACCATCTGGTGCAGGCCAACCTCCGAGGGGTAGACAGTCACGGGGTGGCCAGGATCCCGTACTACATCAAGGGAATAGAACTAGGGGAAGTGAATACCAATCCGAAAATAAAAACAGTCGTCGATAAGAAAGCCACTGCCCTCGTTGATGGAGATTTCGCGCTTGGTCAGGTGGTTGGCAAGTATGCTACAGAGCTCGCCATCAAGAAAGCCGCTGAATTCGGGATTGGCGTGGTTGGGGTAAGGAGAACCTCGCACGTAGGCATGCTGGCATACTACGGTATGATGATCGCCGAAAGGAAGATGATTGGGCAGGTCTATACGAACAGCCCTGCATTTATGGCAGCGTGGGGTGGGAAGAAGCCCATCTTCGGAACGAATCCTATCTGCGTAACCTTCCCTCAAAATGGAAGGGGTCCAATCGTTCTTGACATGGCTACCTCGGAATCTGCCGCCTTCAAGATCATGTCGGCTGCGAGCAGGGGAGAAAGCATCCCCGAAGGCTGGGCCCTGGACAAGCATGGCAATCCTACGAGAAACCCAACTGAGGCCCTGGAGGGAGCTCTGCTACCATTCGGTGGGTACAAGGGCTATGGATTGGCTGTCGCCGTAGAGCTGTTTTCTTCTGTATTGATGGGCGCGGACTGGAGCAGCAAGGTCAAGGTTGCCTTCCATACGGAGGGAGGTCAATACGTCCAGGCTCTAGATGTTTCGCATTTCAGGCCCTACGAAGAGTACCTGCGGGATTTGGAAGAAGTAGTGAGGAGCATAAAGATGAGCGGCAAGGGAGAAGCCAAAGACGAAATCTACCTCCCCGGCGAGAAAGAGGCCATCATCTCGGCCGAAAGGTCCGTCCACGGAATCCCGATAGACGACAATCTGAAGAAAGAGCTCACGAAAGTTTCAGAGGAGCTGAACATTCCTCTTTCCTTGAAGAGTTCGATGTAACGGGGTAGTCTTGCGGGTTCAACCGACGCCGTGGCTATTGCAACAGCATCAGAGCGCGCGGAAACCTATCTCTTGTGCAGGCGCTCTGCCGCAACAAACGTCAACCCTTGTCTGGTCAGAGCCTCGGCCGTCCTGTTCAACGCGTCGTGCTTGTCAAGGTAGTTCGCCAAGAGCACAGGCATTAGTCCCTTTTCGACAATGTCCTTCTTCGGCATGAAGTAGTCGAGTATGTCCGAAGGATGTTCCCTTCCTCTCTCTGTTTCGGGAACACCACCCTCGTGTTTGGCGCCGATGTTCTTCACGTGGTTTGCAAGCTTCACGAGCTCAGCAGTCCGATCATACGGTTGTCTCACGATGCTCTTGTAGGCTTCAGTGATGTGATGCTCCAGACGAATCACGCTTTCAAAGTCAAAGGCATTCCGGACATAGGCAGCCAGCTCTATGGTCCGGTTGTCAACAGAGTTCGAGAGATTGAAGCCAATGAGCGGACTCGAGCCATCGCTGCGGCTGAAGAGTTTGGCGGTCATCAGCGTCCAGAGGATTGAATAGGGGTTGTCGATTCCCAAGAAGACTGAAATCTTGAACTCTATGTCGATTCCCAGCTTGTGCAACCAGTACCCCAGAAGCACGGTGCCCGAGTTCATGTTCAAAACCTGCGGGAGACCGTACTCGGTGTAGTAGTGGAGGAACTCCTCGACCCATTTGAGTGAGTATTCGTTCGGGACACCTGCCCCGCCGAAGTAGCCAGTAATAGTGTCAGGCCCTCCTAGGTGAACGTTGATCGGTTTGCCATCTGGCCCGGGCAACGTGCCTTTCGTGTCAAGCGTTTGGACGTATGACGCACCGATAATCGGCATTGCTGCCGCAAAAGCCAGGATGTCATCGTCCTCGACCTGTTCCTTCATCGAACGGACACGTATGTATCGCGCTGGCATTAGCTCCTTCTTTGCAATCGATTTCTTTGCTTCCTCGACAAGCCACGGGAAGAAGTTGAAGGCGCTGATCTCCAGAGTGACTGCAAACGACTCGTCAAACTTCATTGAATCCGCTTTGCTCCCCAAAACCTTCCTTCTGTAATCTGAAACGCTGATGAAGGCTTCTTTGTCACGTTGTTCAGTCAACCATTCGAGGTCCTTGACAAACCCGGACTTGCCTTTCGCGAGCCTTTTCATGAGGTTGTCAATCTTGCGTGCTTCTTTGGCTCTGTGGTTGATCTCATCAACGCCGCCGTACTTGTCGACGATTTCCAGCAAGCCATTCACGAGCTGATTGTCCTTTCTGAGCAGAAAGTCGTTGATGTTCCTCAGGTTCTCTTCATTAATCTTCAACCTGTCTCTTAGGTCAGCCAAGACATCTGCCCCCAGATTCTCATGTGAGTTGATTGGCCAACCGAATTTAAGTATTCTCGGCCACAGCTCGAGAATCTAGTATGAATTGTCGACGCCTCGCATTGCAATGGGCGATAAGGTGCTTGAAGTGGTGGGTTCAGTGTTTGACCGTAGTTAGCCACTTCGAGTAGCGTTTGACCTTCCCGTGGATCGTTCCTTCATACAGTCTGCTGAGCCTCTCGGTCATCGGGAAGACGCCGTTCCCGATCTTCCTGCCGTCGACTTCTCGAATCTTGGCGATTCCAGCAGCGGTTCCGCTGAAGAAGAGCTCGTCTGCTGTGTAGACTTCCTCCCTCGTCATGTCGTTCCTGTAGAAGTTCATTTTCAGGTCGCGGGCAAGCTGTATGACTGTGTCCCTGGTTATTCCCCTCAGAATGCCCGAACTCGCGGGAGGGGTGCTGAGGACGTCGTCCTTGACCTTGAAGATGTTCTCCGACGGCCCTTCAGCGACCGCGCCGTTGCTATTCAGCAGTATCGCCTCGTCGTATCCCGCTTTAATTGCCTCCATCTTCGCGAGCGCGGCGTTGGCGTAGTTGGCCGCGCACTTCGCCTGCGGGGGAAGGGCTCGCGAGTCGACCCTGACCCAGCTTGAAATGGTCGCGCGGACGCCTTTGTCGACAGAGTCCTTGCCCAGGTACGGACCCCACTCCCAGGAAGCGATTGCCACGGATATCTTGCTCTTCATCGGGTTCAACTCCATTTCTCCGTAGGCTGAGTACGCGATTGGTCTGATGTACACCTCAGGGATGCCGTTCTTCCTGACCAGTTCGACGCAGGCTTCGTTCAGCTCCTTCGCTGAGTAGTCGATCTTCATCATGTAGATCTTTGCGCTGTTGAGGAATCGCTCCGTGTGCTCTTTGAGCCTGAAGATTGCAGGGCCTTCCGGGGTGGAGAAGCACCGTATCCCTTCGAAGATAGAGTAGCCGTAGTGAAGGCCGTGTGTAAGGATATGCGTCTTCGCATCATCCCAGTCGACGAATTTGCCATCCATCCAGATCTTGCTTAGGGCATTCATTACGGGCGAGCTGCCTCCAAGACCCAAGTTATTTAGGAATACGGCCTGTTTGAAGAGATAAGCGACTACAAGATTCCTTGGTGCATACTCTATCCGTGGGTTACGAGAGAATTGGTCAGACTAGGGTGTAGGAGAGGTTTCAGGGTTCTGTCGCTCAGCGTTCTTATTGGGAGAGCGAATCGGCGTCTGCTCCACCTTCCTGTTTCTCCTTCACCTCTTGTTTTCCCTTCTCCCGAATCTGGCTGGTCTCAGGGCTAGAGTAGGCTGGAAGGATGAGCGCCAGCTCAGCCTTCATCACGTCTTCCTGCGGGGTGAGAGTGAACCCCATCTCCTTGCACAGGGCCAGCATCGTCCTGTTGTCCTTCAGAATCACGCCGTAGATCGATTCGAGGCGCTTGTCCTCGGCTATGTCGATCAGCATGTCCAGCAGCTTCCTGCCCAGCCCTCTGCCCTGGTACTGGTCGGCTATGACGACCGCGAACTCTCCGCGCTTGTGGTCCGGCTCGGCGATTAGTCTGCCCACCCCGATCTCTCGGCTCTTTTCCCCCTGCTTGACCTCTGCCACTATTGCCATCTCCCTGTCATAGTCGATGTTGCAGAAGCGGACCAGATCCCCGTGAGGGAGGTTCTTGACTATGCTGAAGAACCTGAGCCTGCTCGACTCTTCCGACAGACCGTTGATGAACTCTGATTCCATCGCTTCGTCCTCCGGCCTGATCGGTCTGAGGAGCACGTCGGTCCCGTCCTCGAGCTTGTACGGGACGACATACTTGGTCGGGTAGGGCATTATCATAAGGTGCGGATATGGGATACCTTCCTTCGGCGCCGTCGGGTCGAGAAGGATCCTTACGTCGGCAGCCAGCGCCTTCCCCTCGGTCACGAATAGTGGGTTGATGTCCATCTCCGCGATCTCCGGGAAGTCGGCGATCATGCTTGAGAGGCGGACGATGATCTCCTCGAGAGGCTTCAGCGGGACAGGGAGTTTGTTCCTGAGACCACGAGACAAGGCCTTGTAGATTATGGTCTCTTCCATCATCCTCCGTGCTAAGACTTGGTTCATCGGGGGCAGCCCGATTGAGAAGTCTCGGAAGAGCTCCACCCCTGTGCCCCCCGACCCGAACAACATCACTGCACCGAAGTCCACGTCCTTCTTTGAACCGAGTATCAATTCGTAGTCGACCGCCCCGGCCATCCTCTGCACGTAGGCGCCGTCGATTCGGGCGTCGGGTTTCACGGTCTTCACCCTTTCGACGAGTTTAACGAACTCGTCCGCAAGTTTTTCACTCGAGGTTATGCCCGTCACGACCCCTCCCACGTCGCTCTTGTGGGCGATCTCCTGGGAGACGACCTTCAGGACAACGGGATAGCCGACCCTGCGCGCGACCATCACAGCCTCGTCCGGAGTCTTGGCGAACCCGCCCGCGAGTCTGGGGATGTTGTAAGCGTCGAGGAACTTGTCCGCGTCAGACTGCGACAGAAGGAGCTTCCCCTCCCTGATGGCTCTCCTGGTGATGAGCTTCAGATGACTACTGGGAGGCATCATGTCGACAGGGAGCTCTTCAGGCGTCTCGTAGAGCAGGTCGAGGTTCCGCCGGTACCTGTACATGTACATGTACGTCTTCACGGCCTGTTCCGGCGTCGGATAGGTCGGAATGCTGTTCTCGGTGAATTTCCTCCTCGCTTCGACGACGGCCTTCTCGCCCATCCAGACGGTGAGGATTGGTTTCCGTCGGTCCTTCGAGGACCTGATGACAGCGTCGGCGAGCTCGGTGGATGGGGTGACTCCCGTGGGAGTGAAGATCGCAAGGAGACCGTCGACGTTCGGGTCGGAGAGACAAACGTCGAGGGTGTTCGCGTACCTGGTTACGTCTGTGTCCCCCAACACATCCACTGGGTTACCACGACTCCAGAATGGAGGGAGGTGCTCGTTTAGGGTCCGCATCGACTCGTCCGAAAGCTTCGCCAGCTCTCCGCCCTGGTCGGTGACCGCGTCGGACGCCAAGACTCCGGGACCACCCGCGTTTGTGACTATGGCCAGCCTGGGTCCTGCGGGCAGGTGCCTCGAGTCCAGGACGCTGGCGCAGTTGAAGAGGTCACCAATCTCGTCGACCCTGACGACACCCACCCGTTTGAAGGCCGCGTCGTAGACCTCGAAATCGCCAGCGAGCGCCCCGGTGTGGGACCGGACGGCCTTGGCCCCTGTCTTGTGCTTTCCCGCCTTCAGGACGATGATGGGCTTTGTGCGGGCGAACCCTCTCGCCGCACTCATGAACTTCTTCGCGTGCCCGATCCCCTCCACATAGAGTATGATACTCCTTGTCGATGGGTCGCTCCCCAAGAAGTCTATCAGGTCGCCGAAGTCGAGGTCCAGCATCGACCCCAGCGAGGCGAAGAGGCTGAAGCCAACGTGGGAGGTCATCGCCCAGTCCAGGATTGCGGAACCGAGGGCCCCGCTTTGAGAGATGAACGCGATCGAGCCGGGCTCGGGGTTGTCCCTGAGGAAAGTCGCATTGAGATGGGCCGAGGGCCTGGCAAAGCCGACGCAGTTCGGGCCTAACAGCCTGATGTCGTACTTTGACATGATTCGTTTGATCTCCTCCTCGAGCTTTGCGCCCGCCTCTCCCACCTCTCGGAAACCTGCTGAGATGATCACTATGCCGTCGACCCCGGCCTTCCCGCACTCCTCCACGACGGCGGGGACGGAGCCTGCGGGCGTGGCGACCACGGCGAGGTCGACGTGCTCCGGAATCGCCGAAAGGGCAGGATAGCACTTGAGGCCCATCAAGCTTTCGTGTTTCGGGTTAACAGGGAAGATTGAGCGCTTCCCCTTTCCGATAAGGAGGTTCTTGAGCGTCGCCTCACCGACCGCCCCCTCCTTGTCCGTGGCTCCGATCAGGGCGACGGTTCTCGGGTTGAACATCCTCTCGATGTCGGCCATCGTGTTCAGGAGATGCACTTGGACACAGGTATTACTACATTGCCCCCCGCGTGGATGAAGACGCCTCCCTGCTTCGGGCATATCGTCGAAGGGCTTCTGACGAAGCCGCAGGAGTGAGTGACTCGACTAGACGGAGGATACTTTCGAAGTGCCGTTCACCTTTTCAACGAGCATCAATCTGTCGGCCATCGACTCCAACTCCTTCTCATGGGAAACGAGGATCACTTGCCTCGAATGCAACTCTTCAATGACGTCACGCATCTTCTGGATCTGCTCCTTGCTGAACCCGTCAGTCGGCTCGTCCAGGATGACAAGGTCACCCGCCCCCGACCCTATGTCTTCCTGAACGATCGCGTTCAGGGCGAACCTGTATGCAAGCGCGATGCTGGTCCGCTCCCCGCCGCTGAGAGAGTCGAATTCCTGGAAGTATCCCTGCCTCTCGAAGACGGGAGAGAAGTCTTCCAGCACCCGAACGCGAAGGTCGGGGTCGTCGACCAGAGAGGAGAAGAAGCGCTGGAAGTGTTCGCTGAACCTCGAGTTGGTCTGGACCATCACCTGTCTCTCTATCAGTTCAACGGTGGGCTTGAAGAAATCGTCGAGCCATGAGGCGTACGATTTGAGGCGCTGCCCTTTGGCTCTCTTCATCTTCCTTTCTTCAATCTGAGACGTCAGCCTCTTCAGCGACTCGGTTCCCTCGCTCTGCTTCGTAATCGATTCGACGAGTTCCCTGCTGGCGGATTCTTTCCTGTCCTGCGACATCCTGAGAGCGCCCGCTATGCGGTCTATTCTGCTCGTGAGCTCCGACATGCGGGCTTCCTCGGCTTCCGACCTGGAGAGTTCGTCCTCGAGGCGTCTCATCTCTCGACGCGACTCTGACCCGTGGTTTCTTCTGTCCGCAATATCGGCGTCCATCTCTGTCTTCCGCTTGAGATTCCGGCGATGCTCTCTCTCCTCTTCCGCGTAGAGAAGTGTTTTCTTCACCAGGTCCTCCAACCCTGAGATTTCGTCTTCAAGTGCTGAAACCTCTTCGGTCATCCCTTCCAGCTCTGTCTCCAAGTGCGCAGACTGGTCTCTGAAGTCATCCGGTATCCGCTGCCCGCAGCGCGGGCAGACTCTGCCCTTGACGAGCTCCTTCGTCTCCTTGAGCTGTCCTGCCAGCAGCGCCAAGGATTCACGCTTCCTGTCTAAGGTATTCTGCCTGGACTTGAGACTCGTCTCGAGGACCGTGGCGCTCCTCTTCGACGGAGGCGCCCTCGCCTGGAAGGACTTGATCGAAGGGACATACTCCTGCTCGAGGCTTCGCTCGAGTTCGGAGACTCGCTTCTCGTCCTCTTCGATGTCGGAGTGCAGGCGCGCTATGCTTCTCCTGAGCTCCGGAATCCGTCCGGCAGCTGCGCCGACCTTTTCGCGTTCGTCTCTTGCATCTTCCCACTGCTTCGTGAGTAAGGTTAGCTCGGCCTTCGCCGCGGCTTCATCGTTTTGGAGTTGAGGGATGCGGGAGCTCAGTTCCTTGATTCTCGACTGTTGCAGTGCGGCCTCCGCCTCTATCTCTTCGAGGTCTTCGGTCGCCGCCTCAATCGCCCTGGCCTCGTTTCGCAAGCGCCTGTGGATGAGGTCCGAATTCTCGGCGGCCACCTGGTAGCTCTGGATGCCGAGGACGCGCCTGATCACCAGGAGCCGGTCGTCCGCGTTGCGCTGGACTATCTCCTTCATCTGCTCTTGAGGCGTGAAGACGGCGTACCTGAAGACGAGACTCTCCGCGCGCGGGTGCGACGGCTCGTTGAACCCCAGCAGGCTGATCACGCGCTGCTTCAAGTCCCCGGGCGAGAGCTCCGTCTTGGTTCCGTCCTCCGAGATGTAACAGTTCTCTTGGACGACGTTCTCACCTGTTCTTCTGAGCCCCCGGTAGATCTCCAGATTCCTTCCGCCCTGGGTGACCCTTACCTTGGCGTGGCCTGAATTCGTCCCTTCGCTCAGGAGGTAGCTGCCGCTCATGTCTCCGAGACCGAAGAGGGCGAATTCCACCGCGTACAGAATCGTGGACTTGCCGGATCCGATGTCTCCTTCGAAGAGGACCGTCCCTTCTGGAAAGTCGATGCTCACCTCCGAACCGTCGTTGAAGCTCCGGATGTTCTTCAGCGAGAGATGCGTAAGCAGCGTCACAGGTCACCAGCCAAACCGAGAACGCTGATTCCCGCCTTTTCCGTCCTCGCCTGATAGTCGACCTTCGTCTCGTTCTCCTTCCTCTCTTCCTTGAGGCACTTCAGGAGTTCGAGCGAGAGCTCTGTCCCGCTCTCTCCATTCAGCCTCGATTCTGAGGACTTCACGGAAGCGATGCGTTGAGAGAAGAACTCCCGCTCTGTCTGATGAGATGCCTTCGGAGGCCCGGTTGGGATGGTCAGGTCTCTCGAGGTGAGCTGGCTGAGGTTCGGGAGGACGCAAATCGGGCCCCTCGACGCCAGTTCCTTCCGGATCGAGGGGAAACCTATGTCGGACGTCGACCCCTCGGATAGCTCTCCCTGCACCCTGAGAAGGACGACCTTGCCCTTGACATCCGAGGATCGAACCAAGTCCGAAAGCGCGAGCCTGGTCCGCCGCGCGTCTTTTCCGTGCGCGGAGTACTCCAGCCCGAGCACGTCGCAAACCTTTGTTGGGGTGAAGGTGACACTTTCCACCTCATTCTCGAAGTCCACGACGTAGAATCCACTTTCCGCGCCCTTCGCCAGCGGCTCCAGGTCCCTGAAGTCTGTCGCGAAGAGGGGGCCGGGATAGACTACGTTCCTCCTCCCAGGAAGGTCCTGCGAGCTGTGACTGTGGACGTGGCCGCCGGCATAGTAGTCGAAGCCTGTCGGGAGGTAGGAGGCCGGCATGCTTCCCATGGCGGAAAGGGACTGGGGCTTCAGCTCGTCGATCGCTCCGTGGAACACGAAGATCTTGAAGCCCGGCTCGGATTCCAGCTTCTGCCTGTCGAGCGCCGCGTATTCGGCCCGGTCGAGGGAGAGCTTCTTGCCAGAGATGCCGCAGATCTTGGCCCCTGTCTCGTCAACGACGAAATCCAGTTCGAGTTTGCCGTCTTTTACTTCCCCCCGGTCAACCTTCGTAAAGAGACCCGCACTTTCGAGCACGTCGACGACGGAAGCGTGGTTGGGACTGTAATCGTGGCTGCCGTAGACTACGTAGAATCTGATGCCTCTTTCTCTGGCCTCCCTTATCCTGCCGGTCGCCTTCCTGACTGAGGAAAGGTCAGGGATGTTCGAGTCGAAGATGTCGCCTGACATTATTACGAAGTCGACCTCTTCGTCGATGCATTTTCCAATCGCCTGGTCGAAGGCCTTCGTCACGAGGTCTTTGAGCTCGGGCTGCCTGAAGGCCCCGATGTGAATATCTGACATGTGAGCGAAGCGCGGCAACCACTTCGGCGTGGGAGTGGCATCCTATTTAGCAATAGGCGCGAGCAGTTTCAGTTAGGAGTCCCGCCGAGGAGCTTAAGAGGAAAGGACGGCGAGATTGGCACCCGGTTGCCCAAGAAGATAGAGTGGCTCTCGAGCGTGATTCCTTCGACCGT
>Ga0208456_1000036_pt1 | contig 144903 bp, 134 predicted proteins | sample June2015DPH_4_10_2_FD_184691 | JGI IMG/M metagenome (GOLD analysis project Ga0208456, IMG submission 184691) | Peatland microbial communities from SPRUCE experiment site at the Marcell Experimental Forest, Minnesota, USA - June2015DPH_4_100... | ecosystem: Environmental > Terrestrial > Soil >... | reverse complement strand
CAATCCAAGTTCCCCTTTCAACCCTCGTCATCGTCGGCGACAGCTACAGCAGCGCGACCAACACATTCACTTTCAACGTACAGAACACACTGAATCTCACAGTGTACGCGCAGATTAACGCCGTGCTATACGGTACGACCAGTGCGGAAAATTGCAACGGTGCTGCCGGGTCGTACATCTCCAATGTCTACACGTTCTCACCGATGTCGGTGACGGTTACTCAACTGAGCCTGGCCTATGGATCGTATAACGGGTGTGCGGGCAACCCGGTCACAAATCTCGACCTGTACTATATGGCTTCTCAGTCGATCGCTGTCAGCATGACCTACAAGTTCAACATCGTTCCGGAATACAACCACCCCTAACCTGTGAAATGTAGAAGATCCATTCCTCTGTCTCTCGCGCTAAGGCCTTCGTCCAAGCGTGCTGCACCAGCGTCGAGAGGGCTTGTCCACCGCTGTTTCCTTAGCTTTCTGTCTGGACTAGACCTGCTTGGCTTTCGGTTAGAAGAATAGACTGCAAATCCTGTTTTTCGGTCTACAAGTGCTAAATAGCGAAAAGTGAGAAAGACACTGTTACCAAATGGCGACGGCTCAGAGGGCTGTCTTGACCGAGATTATGGCATTGTATCGGTTTGACCAGAGTGGCAAGAATCGCCTGAGCGGCGTGATTCTCAATTGAACATCACGAAGCGCGAGCAGGTCAGACGAAGGAAGGCTATTACGGGAATCCTAGGGTCAATGATAATGTTCGCGATGCTCTTTACCGCTGGCATTGGTTTCTTCATCTTCATCAACACAACTACACTCAAGGATGTACAGGCGAATCAGCAGGAGCAACAGGCCCTTCAACACGCTTCCCAAGAAAAGCTGTCGATAAGAGTGGGGCTTTCGACAAAGCCCGACCCGTGGGGACAGACAGGAGATCTTTGGCTGAGGGTCGCGAATGTCGGAAGCTCAGCCGCCACCCTGATAGACGTCTTCGTTACCAATACCGCTAAGGACATGATCAAGTCGAGTTCCACGGTAATCCCGGGCACGCATTATCTTGCGACGTTCTCGCTCCCTACGCAGGGGGACCTCAACTATTCTCTGCCTCTCACCATTCTGCCTGAATTCTCCACAGCTCAGTTGAGCGGATGCGGCCCCTCTCCCGGCTGTGATATCGCCATAAGCAGGACATCTTACAATTTCACGGGTTCTCCGGTAGTAATCAGCGTCCTGACATCGACTGGGGACATCTTCTCCGCCCAGTACCCCCCCATTCCGGGAGCGACCAGCGTGACAACGACCCAGACCTTCGCGACCAATTCCACCACGACCTGGGGCGGTGGCAATCCTGGAGGCAATGTCCTGGTCGTCCAGATGGTGGCGAATCCTACTCAGACTTTCGCATGCGGGCATTGCCTCAACGATACAGTCACGATCTTCAACTACGGGGCCATCAATGTGACCGAGGTTTCGCTTTCTCCTGCTGTGCCACTGCCTTCCCTTACGGGAAGCGCTAAGGTCTCGTCTACAGGCCCGTGCACTCTGATTAGTGGGACCGTGGATAAGAAAGGGAAGTTGTACATCCAAGCGTATCCCGGCAGCGGTGAGCCCCCCAGGGCGGTCTACCACTGCACATACAGCGCGAACCCGAACGGATTCGGAGGCTTCGCTTCCTTCACCGGCCAAGCGACAGGCACATACAACAAGCAGACGGTGACGTCAGGTCCGACAATCTCGAACACTGTCCAGATAGGCGGTCCGGTTAGTGTGCTCAACCAGGGGCCTTTCTCTGGCAACTTCTTCTTCTTCAAGTACAGTGCGTGCACCACCCCTCCCAGCGGAAGTACGCCATGTCAAACGATACCGAGCCCGATGACGAACGACAGCCTCCCGACCGCGAGCCTGATCAATGGGAACAGCAGCTACTATGTTGCCTTCTACATTCAAGTGACGAACAACTACAACGTGACCATTCCAATACTTCCTTACACGTTCTTCTTGACCGACCCTACTGCTGGTGGAGAGTCCGCGTTCTACATCGTCGGTGACCCCGGAGGCCAAGGCAATCCAAACCTCCCTTACATCCCGGACTACAACCCAGGAGTCGGTGAAGTGCCGACCCTGACGCCGTACCCGTCAACCTGCATTGCCACGTCGACCGCTTCATGCATCAACGTCGCGCCCAGTAACAGCTCAGTACTCACTTTTGCCGCCTGCGATATTGGCTCCAAATGGTGGGACTGGGCTAATTCGACCTACGGCTACAACTTCGACAGTGGGAACACATGCACGACAAGGCCCCCACAGTACACACCGGACGAATCAACCTACTTATCCATCCTTATCACTTTCGCTTACAACGGTCAGGTGTACACGCAGCAGATTCCCTTCGTGGGACAGACGGTGACTTGATAATGAACTTGCTGCCTGCGACGAAAAGCGATGCCTGCTCCGTATGTCCGATTCATAATGGCCATATACCGTTGAGGAGGTTTCGAAACAGAGCATGAAACTCAGGGGAAGCAGGAAACGCCTCGGTATCGCCGAAATCATGGGGACTCTGATCATGGTCGCAATCACCTTGATAGCGGGTTCCGCGGTCTTCGGTTGGATTGACGGCCAGGCTGGATCCAGCGAGAACGCGTATGGTCAGAGCGTCGCGAACAACGTCAACTTCCTGAGGGAGAGTTACTCCGTAGTTGCGACTCAGGTCCTAGGCTGCAGTGGGGGGGCGTGCACTAGCTTGAATCTCACTCTCTACAACAGGGGAGAAGTTTCACTCAGCGTCTCCTCTATCACCGTTGCCACGCTGCCAGGTGCTAGTCCTTCCTGGAGTCTGTCCTTTGAAGCGTCCAGCTACCCTGTCGTGCTGCCGCTAGGCGGCAACTGCTCGGTTCCCGCAATCATGCCGAATCAGAAAGCCGTTGGCAACCTGCTGGCAGTCTCCACTCTTTCGTATCCTCCGTATCAGGTGACAATTCCGGCGTGTTGGGGCAATTACATTGTAGTCGGCCAGAGCTACATCGTGACAATACAGGGGTTGTATGGTAATATCGTCCAGACCCAGGTTCGAGCGAATGGGTGATAGGTCGGCATGAACCTGAGGCTCGGACAGAATAGGCGTCGGGCTGTCTCGGGCGTACTAGTGGCGGTTATCATATTCGCGATGCTCTTCACGGCAGGGACAGGATACTTGTTCTTCCAGGCTAGGAGCAACCTTTCCTCCTACCAAGCGAACGTCCAGGCTCTTCAGCAACGCGCTGAGATTAGTCAGGAACAGCTTTCCTTTCTGGTCTCTCTTACAGGATCAAACAATCTGGAAGTCACGGTAAATGACACGGGAGCCTACCCAATTAGTATCGTCGACACCTTTGTCAATGACAGCACAGGCGCGGTCGTCAGTCCTCCGGGTGTGATGACTCTCGGAGTCTCAGGAACGAACGCGGGGGGTCCCCTCAACCTCAACGTGGGAGGAACTGGAGGTTTTACAATCACGTCCTACACGTACACACCTGCATCGGGAATCATCCATGTAGCGGTGGTCACGTCAAGGGGAAACGTCTTCACCCAGCAGTACCCCTTCAACAACTCCATTATCGTGTCTACGATTACCTCCGAGACGACGGTCTCGTTGACCGGGCCTAGCGCTGGTGGGGCCGGGGGGAACTCGCTTGTAGTCGTTATGTCGGCCACTCCCGTCCAGGTCTTCAGTGGACCCTGTCCAGGCCTCGAGTGTATCACTGACAACGTCACTCTTTTCAATTATTCGCGCACCAACATGACGGGAGCGGGTCTGCATCCAACGGTGCCTTGGTCTAACGTTACTGGCACCGCCGAACTAACCGGCTCCAGTTGCTCAGGTCCCTACACTCCCCCGGGCAAGATTCCTGACCCGAATGGGACGATCCCAGGATACAGCGGTGCCGGCGTCGCACCTCATATCTACTTCCTATGCACATACGCTCCCCAGACGGGCGCTGTCGGGGGCCTCGCTTCGTTCTCAGGGTGGGCATTTGCAACGCAGAACAAGACCATCTTGGACTCCGCAAGCGTAGTATCAAACCTCGTGCAGATAGGAGGACTGACCAACGTCTATGCACAGGGGGTCTTTTCCACTAATTTCTTCTTCTTCAAGTACAGCTCCTGCACCAAGGGACCAAGCCAAATAGCGCTGTCTCCAACTCACGGTCGAGTCGGCGACACTCTTAATGTCACGGGTGTTGGTTTTGCTGCTTCTACAACCATCACGATAACGTTCAATGGAGTGAAAGCGACGACCATCCCTGCTACGGTTGCCACATCCTCCGCGGGCGCCTTTTCGGCTGAATTCAAGGTCCCGGCATCTCCAGTTGGCGGTCAGATGATCACCGCGTCGGATGTTAGCGCGAACGCAGCGCCTGCCACATTCACCGTCACGACCACCACGCTCACTCCAACGATAACCCTGTCTCCCACTCAGGCCCCAGTCGGAACCGTCGTAACGGTCACCGGCTACAATTTCACTTCCAACTCCACCATCACGATGAAGTTCAATGGAGCTACACAGACGACCGTCCCTCATACGGTCACTACGGATGCCTCGGGCGCCTTCACCGCCACCTTCAACGTACCCTCCACTGCAATTGGGCCTCAGACAGTCACTGCAACGGATGCCAGCGCCAACACGGCGTCGACCAAATTCAGCGTCGGGAATCTTCGGTACTCAGCAACCGACACGTGCACTCCCAGGACATCAATGCCTCCCAGTTCGCCGAACAAGCTGCCTGAGGGCGCGGTGATCAGCGGAGGGAACAACTTCTACGTCGCTTTCTACATTCAGATAACGAACAACTACAATACCACCATCCCGCTGCTTCAGTACACTTTCCTCCAGGTGGACCCGTCCGACGGGGGTGAGACTGACTGGTGGCTCGTGGGTACGAATACGACAATGAACAATGGGGTCTACTATCCGACCTACAATCCTGCCACCGGTTCCATGATTCCCACACTGACTGCATACCCTTCTGACTGCAATGACGTCAATTCAACGAGTGGTAGGCCAAATGACGGCAATTGCATCTATGTTGATCCTGGAAAGACTGTCACGATTACGCTTGCGGCATGCGGATTCTCGTCATCCAACTGGGACTGGGGGGGGTACCAACATGGAAACATTTGGGATAACGGTAACGACACCGTCGGGTGCATCCCTGGTGGTTCAACACCTAGCATAGACCAGTACTATGCCGGGGACGCGACCGCGGCTACCACCGTAATATCGTTCGAGTACAGGAATCAGATACTAACGGAGGACATCGCCTTCAATGGAATCGCGTTCACTTCTTAGGGGGGAATGATTTGCTAAGTCCAGCGGAAAATGCTCATGCAAGGTCAAGACGCAGGGCGGTGGCCGGGGTACTTGCCTCAGTCATTCTCTTCGCAATGATCTTCACCGTCGGCACCGGCTTCTTTCTATTCGTCAGCCATAGTGCACTGTCTGCAGACCAAGCGAGCATTGCAAGGGCGAATAATCAGCTTCAGGCTGGCCAGGAAAAGCTGCTCGTCACGGTAGGTATTACCGGCGCTACTGGACACGGCAGCAATCCCTGCACCAATTGCATGTGGGTCAGGGCCGAGAACACGGGAGGCGTGTCCTCGTCAGTCATCGACATTTACGTAACGTGCATTTCGAAGTGCGGTTCGCACCAGCAGGAGCAGCTCCTTTCCAATTCCACCGTGTCGCCAGGCTCGCACTTCTTGAAACAGAATCCCGACCTCAACGTCACCCTCCCTATCACCTTGGGCGTAGGCGCATCTACGAAGTATCTTTCCTCTTGCCCAAGCAGTGGATGTACGGCAGACATCGCGATCAATAGGACAGCATTCGGCTACTCAAACGGCGAGTACGTTGTAGTCAGTCTGCTCACTTCCGAAGGGAACGCCTTCTCTGCCCAGTATCCGCCTCCCGCCAACCCTGTCACGACCCTCGTGACGGTGAAGTCGGTAACTACGCACGTGACCCTTACCCAAATCGGAGGGGGTCCGCAGCTCTCCGTCCTGATGCAGGTCACGCCCACCCAGACCCTTTCCTGCAACAACGGTTGCATCACCCTCACCGCTACTGTCTTCAACTTCTCCCCTTGGACCGCAGACAACGTCTCCATTTCGCTCAATGCGCCTTATGTCAGCGGCACCGCGTCCGTAGACGACTATTCCGCATGCTCTCCGACCTCTCGGAACGTCCCAGCAGGTGAGAACAGGAGCTTCAGCTGCCGCTTCTCCGCCAGTACTGGGGCGGTAGGGGGGTTCGTGTCATTTTCAGGCCACGCCAGTGGAACCCTCAATACGGTTTTTGTCACCTCAGCGGATTCTCTGTCCAATTCGATTGAAGTGGGGGGCATCGCGAGTGTCACAACCCAGGGTGCCTTCGCGGCAAACTTCTTCCTGTTGAAGTACAGCTCCTGCACCCAGAGCAGCGCTACCCAGCGTAATTTCACCGGCCCCTGCGTCACGAACGCTCCCCTGGTTAACGGGCATGTTGACTTGGCGAGACTTCCAAGCGGCAGTTTCCTGGCTGGCGGGTCCAACTATTACACGGCCTTCTACGTGCAAATTACAAACGCCTTCAACACGACGCTGACCATTACCAAGTACACTTACCTATTCGGGGATCCGGACATCTCGGGAGAACTTTTCTACTTTCTTGCGGGCAACTACAGTTCAGGCGGGGTTTATTCTCCAACCTACCCAGCATCAGGAACACCTACTCTAACGGCCTACCCCTCCGACTGTGGTGTCGCCAACGACAGCAACTGTCTCTACGTGAAGCCGGGGCAGACAGTCACATTGACGATCGCCGCCTGCGGGTATGGTTCAAGCAGCTGGGCGTGGGGAGGGTCGCAAGACGCGCTTCAGTTTGACCGCGGCTCCAAAGGATGCACCATGAGTCCTCCTGACTTCACTGTGCCCGAGGGTACGTCCCTTGGGATTGTCGTTTCCTTCATCTACAAGAATGACACCTATTCGCAGATGATGCCCTTCGAAGGGCAGGCCTACCTGCGCAGCACTTCCACCGCGGTCAGCTGCGTGCCATCCCAAGTCGTAGGAGGTCCGACAAGATGCACGGCGACGCTGACCGATACTGACGGAACCCCATCACAACCCTTCCTGACGACACCGACAGGAAACGTGACATTCGCAGAGGCGAATGGGAATGGCACCTTCAGCTCTGCCAGCTGCACGCTTGGCGCAGGAATGACCCTCATAAGTACAGAGAGCCCAATGGCAGGCCCGGTCGGCACCACCGTAACGGTCACGGGCGCTGGCTTCGCTCCCACTTCCGCCATCACGCTAAAGTTCAACGGAGCAAAGGTGACTACCGTCCCGGCCACGGTCACTACGGATGCCTCGGGCGCTTTCACTGCCACCTTCAACGTACCCTCCTCTGCAACTGGGCCTCAGACAGTCACTGCAACGGATGCCAGCGCGAATATCGCGACTGCCGCATTCACGGTCACGGTAGCCAAGCCCACCTCATCAATAACCCTGAGCCCGATGCAGGGGCCGGTCGGCACCACCGTAACGGTCACGGGCGCTGGCTTCGCTCCCACTTCCGCCATCACGCTAAAGTTCAACGGAGCAAAGGTGACTACCGTCCCGGCCACGGTCACTACGGATGCCTCGGGCGCTTTCACTGCCACCTTCAACGTACCCTCCTCTGCAACTGGGCCTCAGACAGTCACTGCAACGGATGCCAGCGCGAATATCGCGACTGCCGCATTCACGGTCATACCATCAGAGTGTTCTGTGATCTACACCCCAATGGCGGGAAGACTCGGATACGCCACGATACAGGCGACCTATGCGGGCGATTCTTATCATGTGGGGAGCGCTGGAACTACTACTGTCATGCTTCTGAACCCGACAGCAACCACAATCAGTTGCGTTCCCATCTCTTTCTCGCAAGGATCGACATCCCAGTGCACCGCCACCTTGGCCGGGTTCGAGGGGTCGGTGAACGGTGAGCAAATCGGTTGGTCACAGATAAGCGGTACTGGAAACGTCTCGTTCAGCTCGTCCTCGTGCGTCCTTTCGGGATGGACTTGCCAAATCACTGTCACGGGCCTTCGTTCTGGAAACGCGACAATTCAGGCCTCATACGGCGGTGATTCGAACTTCAACGCAGCAAGCTCAGGAAATGCTACATTGACCGTAACTTCATCAATGACCTTGTCGCCGACCTCCGGCCCGGTCGGCACCACCGTAACGGTCACGGGTGATGGCTTCGCTCCCACCTCCGCCATCACGATAGCGTTCAATGGAGTGAAAGTGACGACCATCCCTGCTACGGTCACTACATCTACCTCGGGTCACTTCACCGCCACCTTCGTCGTACCCTCTTCTACGGCTGGTGCTAAGACGGTCACGGCAACGGACGCCAGCTCGTACAGCGCGTCCGCCACATTCACGGTCACATCATCGATAACCCTGTCGCCGACCTCTGGTCTAGTCGGCACCACCGTAACGGTCACGGGTGATGGCTTCGCTCCCACCTCCGCCATCACGATAGCGTTCAATGGAGCGGCGCAGACCACCGTCCCGGCCACGGTCACTACGGATGCCTCGGGCGCCTTCACTGCCACCTTCGTCGTACCCTCTTCTATTGCCGGCGCTCGGGTGGTCACGGCAACGGACGCCAGCTCGAACAGCGCGTCCGCCACATTCACGGTCACATCATCGATAACCTTGTCGCCGACCTCCGGCCCGGTCGGCACCACCGTAACGGTCACGGGTGATGGCTTCGCTCCCACCTCCGCCATCACGATAGCGTTCAATGGAGTGAAAGTGACGACCGTTCCTGCCACCGTCACTTCATCTGCTACGGGCGCCTTCACTGCCACCTTCGTCGTACCCTCTTCTACGGCTGGTGCTAAGACGGTCACGGCAACGGACGCCAGCTCGTACAGCGCGTCCGCGACCTTCGTGGTCCTCACTTCCACAATCACTCTGTCTCCCGTCCAAGGCGCAGTCGGCACCACCGTAACGGTCACGGGTTCCAATTTCATTCCCTCTTCCACCATCACGATAAAGTTCAACGGAGCGACAGTGGCGACCGTCCCGGCCACGGTCACTACGTCTGCCGCGGGCGGTTTCACCGCCACCTTCGTCGTTCCCTCTTCCACGGCTGGTGCTAAGACGGTCACGGCAACGGACGCCAGCGCGAACACCGCCTCCGCCACGTTCACGGTCACCGACCCCACAATCACTCTATCTCCCGTCCAGGGCCTCTTCGGCACCTCCGTCACGGTAACGGGTTCAGGGTTCTCCGTTCTTACGACGATCGGCACGATCACGTTCAACGGTGCGGCCCCGGTCACCCAGACCTGTACCTCCGTAACGACCTCCTCCACAGGCACCTTCACGTGCACATTCACAGTGCCATCAATCGCACCAGGTGCGTACGCGGTCGCCCTATCGGGCAGCGATGTCGGTAGTGTGCCAGCTGATACCGCGACTGCCACATTCACAGTCATCACTCCCACGATCACTCTTACTCCCACTCAGGGCCCAATCGGCACCTCCGTCACCGTGACCGGTACAGGTTTCTCTATCAACACGGCGATAGGCTCGATCTCCATCGCCGGAGGCACGATAGTGACCCAGACCTGCACCTCCGTAACGACCTCCTCCACAGGCACCTTCACGTGCACATTCACAGTGCCCACTGAGACGCTTGGAAGTCACACCGTCACTGTCTTTGGAAGCGACGTCGGGACTATGCCTTCTGACACCGCGTTTGCCACATTTACTGTAACCACTCCCACGATCACTCTATCTCCCACTCAAGGCCCGGTCGGCACTCCCGTCACGGTAACGGGCTCAGGGTTCTCCGTATCCACTGCAATCGGTACGATTAAGTTCAACGGTGCAACTCCGACCACCCAGACCTGCACCTCCGTAACGACCTCCTCCACAGGCACCTTCACGTGCACATTCACAGTGCCTTCGATTGCCGCAGGCACGTACGCAGTCGTCCTGTCAGGCAGCGACATCGGGACAGTACCTCTCGACACCGCATCCGCAACGTTCACCGTGACAGCGCCCGCGATCTCTCTATCTCCTGCTTCTGGTCCAATCGGCACCTCCGTCACCGTGACCGGTACAGGTTTCTCTATCAACACGGCGATAGGCTCGATCTCCATCGCCGGAGGCACGATAGTGACCCAGACCTGCACCTCCGTAACGACCTCCTCCACAGGCACCTTCACGTGCACATTCACAGTGCCCACGGATGCGCTAGGATCCAAGGCTGTTACTGTCTCTGGAAGCGACATCCTGACCGTGACTGGCGATTCCGCGTCCGCCGCGTTCTCGGTCACCCCGTCGGTAGTCCTGAGTCCTACCCAGGGCCCGGCCGGGACCACCGTGACGGTCACTGGTTCCTACTTCGCTGCCAATTCCAGGATCACGATAAAGCTCGCCGGAACAACGATGACAACCGTTCCTGCCACAGTCACTACGTCTTCCACGGGCACCTTCACGTGTACTTTCGTCGTACCGTCCTCCACCTCTTCAGGCGCCAAGGCGGTCACAGCAACTGATGCCAGCTCGGACACTGGAACTGCAACGTTCACCGTCACCACTCCCGCGATCACTCTGTCTCCCAATACCGGTCCAGTCGGCACCACTGTAACAGTAACGGGGACAGGGTTCTCCGTTCTTACCACAATCGGCACGATTACGTTCAACGGTGCGACTCCGGCCACGCAGACCTGCACCTCCGTAACGACTTCAGCCGTAGGCGGCTTCACGTGCACATTCACAGTGCCCACTGCGACGGCTGCGACTTACACGGTTATTGTCTCTGGCAGCGACGTCGGGACCGTACCTAAGGACACCGCATCTGCTACGTTCAAAATCACCCCAACAATAACCATAAGTCCCACTCAGGGCCCGGCCGGGGTCACCGTAACGGTCACGGGTTCCAACTTTGCTGCCTCCTCCACCATCACGATGACGTTCAACGCAGCGACAGTGGCGACCGTCCCGGCCACGGTCATTACAGATGCTACGGGCACCTTCACCGCCACCTTCGTCGTGCCTTCCTCTGCTTCAGCTGGTGGTAAGACGGTCAAAGCCACGGACGCCAGCTCGAACAGCGCATCTGCAACGTTCACCGTCACCACTCCCGCGATCACTCTGTCTCCCAATACCGGTCCAGTCGGCACCACTGTAACAGTAACGGGGACAGGGTTCTCCGTTCTTACCACAATCGGCACGATTACGTTCAACGGTGCGACTCCGGCCACGCAGACCTGCACTACAAAGACGACCTCAGCCACCGGCACCTTCACGTGCACGTTCACAGTACCTACTGTGGCGACTGGGTCCTACACGGTCACTGTCTCTGGCAGCGACGTCGGGACCGTACCTAAGGACACCGCATCTGCTACCTTCACGGTCACGGCTACAGGCCTCCACCCGACACTGGTCCTGAATCCGACCCAGGGTCCAGTCGGCACTACCGTAACTGCCACGGGTAGCAACTATGCTCCTCTTTCCACCATCACGATAAAGTTCAACGGAGCGACAGTGGCGACCGTCCCGGCCACGGTCACTACGTCTGCCGCGGGCGGTTTCACCGCCACCTTCGTCGTTCCCTCTTCCACGGCTGGTGCTAAGACGGTCACAGCAACGGACGCCAGCGCGAACACCGCCTCCGCGACTTTCACTGTCACCACTCCCACGATCACTCTGTCTCCCATTCAGGGTCCAGTCGGCACCTCCGTCACTGTGAGCGGCACAGGGTTCTCCATCCTTACCACAATCGGTACCATGACATTCAACGGTGCGACTCCGAGCGGACAGACTTGCACCTCCCAGACGACCACAGCTACTGGCACCTTCACGTGCACATTCACAGTGCCCACTGTGACGGCTGGATCTTACACGGTCACAGTATCTGGAAGTAACGTCGGGACTGTGCCTGCTGACACCGCATCCGCGACCTTCACCGCCACCGCTCCTACAATCACTCTGTCTCCCACCCAGGGCAAGATCGGTACTTCTGTCACCGTAACAGGTTCGGGGTTCTCCGTCAGCACGAAGATAGGCACGATCACGTTCAACGGTGCGACTCCGGCCACGCAGACCTGCACGTCCCAGACTACCTCAGCCACCGGCACCTTCACTTGTACATTCACGGTGCCTTCGATCACACCAGGCCCATATGCAGTCGTAGTATCAGGCAACGACGTCGGGACCGTGCCTGCTGACACAGCGACTGCCACATTCACGGTCATTCCATCAATAACCATAAGTCCTACTCAGGGTCCAGTCGGGGTCACCGTAACGGTCACGGGTTCCAACTTCGCCTCCTCTTCCACCATCACGATAAAGTTCAACGGAGCGACAGTGGCGACCGTCCCGGCCACGGTCACTACGTCTGCCGCGGGAGGCTTCACCGCCACCTTCGTCGTACCATCCTCTACAGCTGGTGCTCAGGCGGTCACGGCAACGGATGCCAAGTCGAACACTGGTTCCGCGACCTTCACGGTCACGACTCCCACGATTACTCTGTCTCCCACCTCGGGCGCAGTCGGTGCTTCCGTCACTGTGAGCGGCACAGGCTTCTCCGTCAGCACGAAGATAGGCTCGATCACCATCGCCGGAGGCACGATAGTGACCCAGACCTGCACCTCCCAGACGACCTCAATCACAGGCACCTTCACGTGCACATTCACAGTACCCGCTGAAACGCTTGGAGCTCACACCGTCACAGTCTCCGGAAACGACGTCGGGAGCGTACCTCTTGACATCGCCTCCGCGACTTTCACTGTCACCACTCCCACGATCACATTGACTCCCATCCAAGGCCCGGTTGGGGTCACCGTAACGGTCACGGGTGCTAGCTTCGCCTCCTCTTCCACCATCACGATAAAGTTCAACGGAGCGACAGTGGCGACCGTCCCGGCCACGGTCACTACGTCTGCCGCGGGCACCTTCTCTGCCACCTTCGTCGTTCCCTCTTCCACGGCTGGTGCTAAGACGGTCACAGCAACGGACGCCAGCGCGAACAGTGCCTCTGCGACCTTTACTGTCACCACCCCCGTAATCGTTTTGTCTCTCACCCAGGGTCCAATAGGCACTGTCGTCACTGTGAGCGGTTCAGGGTTCTCAGTCAGCACGACGATAGGCTCGATCTCCATCGCCGGAGGCACGATAGTGACCCAGACCTGCACCTCCGTAACGACCTCCTCCACAGGCACCTTCACGTGCACGTTCACAGTACCCACTGTGACGGCTGCGGCTCACACCATAACTGTCTCCGACAGCGACGTCTCGACTGTGCCTGCTGACACCGCATCCGCGACCTTCACGGTCACCAGTCCCACGATCACATTGTCTGTCACCCAAGGCCCAGTCGGCACCTCCGTCACGGTAACGGGCTCAGGGTTCTCCATCCTTACCACAATCGGTACCATGACATTCAACGGTGCGACTCCGAGCGGACAGACCTGCACTGCTCAGACGACCACAGCGACGGGCACCTTCACGTGCACATTCAAAGTGCCTCCGATTGTATCAGGTGCGTACGCGGTCGTCGTGTCAGGCAGTGACGTCGGAACCGTGCCTGCTGACACCGCCTCAGCAACTTTCGTGGTGACGACACCTACGATTGCTCTGTCTCCCAATCAGGGCCTCGTCGGCACCTCCGTCACGGTAACGGGCTCAGGGTTCTCCATCCTTACCACAATCGGTACCATGACATTCAACGGTGCGACTCCGAGCGGACAGACCTGCACTGCTCAGACGACCACAGCGACGGGCACCTTCACGTGCACATTCACGGTGCCCACTGTGACGGCTGGATCTTACACGGTCACAGTATCTGGAAGTAACGTCGGGACCGTGCCTGCTGACACCGCGACTACTACATTCGCGGTCACGACTTCCACAATCAATCTGAGCCCCATCCAAGGCCCGGTTGGGGTCACCGTAACGGTCACGGGTGCTAGCTTCGCCTCCTCTTCCACCATCACGATAAAGTTCAACGGAGCGACAGTGGCGACCGTCCCGGCCACGGTCACTACGTCTGCCGCGGGCACCTTCTCTGCCACCTTCGTCGTTCCCTCTTCCACGGCTGGTGCTAAGACGGTCACAGCAACGGACGCCAGCGCGAACAGCGCCTCTGCCACGTTCGCTGTCACCACTCCCACAATTGTTTTGTCTGTCACCCAAGGCTCAGTCGGCACCTCCGTCACGGTAACGGGCTCAGGGTTCTCCATCCTTACCACAATCGGTACCATGACATTCAACGGTGCGGCGCCGAGCGGACAGACTTGCACCTCCCAGACGACCACAGCTACTGGCACCTTCACGTGCACATTCACGGTGCCGTCGGTCGCTGCAGGCACATACATGGTCGTTCTATCAGGCAGTGACGTCGGAACCGTGCCTGCTGACACCGCATCCGCGACCTTCACTGTCACCACTCCCACGATCACATTGTCTCCCGCCCAGGGCTCAGTCGGCACCTCCGTCACGGTAACGGGCTCAGGGTTCTCCATCCTTACCACAATCGGTACCATGACATTCAACGGTGCGGCGCCGAGCGGACAGACTTGCACCTCCCAGACGACCACAGCTACTGGCACCTTCACGTGCACATTCACAGTGCCCACTGTGACGCTTGGAGCTCATGTCGTCACTGTGTCTGGAAATGACGTCGGGACTGTGCCTGCTGACACCGCATCCGCAACGTTTACAGTGACTTCTCCTACGATAACGTTGGCGCCGAACCAAGGCCCCGAGGGTGTTTCAGTAACTGTGACGGGCTCAGGGTTCTCCGTTCTGACCACAATCGGTACGATTACGTTCAACGGTGCGACTCCGAGCGGACAGACCTGCACTGCTCAGACGACCACAGCGACGGGCACCTTCACGTGCACATTCACGGTGCCGTCGGTCGTTGCAGGCACATACACCGTTGTCGTTTCAGGCAGCGACGTCGGGACAGTACCGGGTGACACCGCATCCGCGACGTTCAAGGTGACGAAGCCCACGATCGTTCTGTCTCTCACTCAAGGCCCAATCGGCACTTCCGTCACTGTGACGGGTTCAGGGTTCTCCGTCAGCATGACGTTAGGTTCGATTGCACTCAACGGGGTACCCCCGACCACGCAGACATGCGATTCCCAGACGACCTCAGCCACAGGAACATTCACATGCACATTCATTGTGTCGTCATCGTTTGCATCAGGCACATACACGGTCATCCTATCAGGCAACGATGTCTGGACAGTACCGGGTGACACCGCATCCGCGACCTTTATTGTCACCGCTCCCACGATCGCTCTGTCTCCCATTCAGGGTCCAGTCGGCACCTCCGTCACTGTGAGCGGCACAGGGTTCTCCGTCCTCACCACAATCGGTACCATGACATTCAACGGTGCGACTCCGAGCGGACAGACTTGCACCTCCCAGACGACCACAGCTACTGGCACCTTCACGTGCACATTCACAGTGCCGTCGATTGTATCAGGCCCATACACCGTCGTCATATCAGGCAGCGACGTCGGGACCGTGCCTGCTGACAACGCCTCCGCGACCTTCACAGTAACGACGCCCACGATCATTCTGTCTCCCACTAAAGGACCGCAGGGTACCTCGGTTACGGTAACGGGTTCAGGGTTCTCTGTTCTTACTACGATTGGCACGATGACATTCAACGGTGTGACCCCGAGCGGGCAGAGCTGCACCTCCCAGACGACCTCCTCCACAGGCACCTTCACGTGCACATTCACAGTGCCGGCGGACGCAACAGGCACATACGCAGTCGTCCTGTCAGGCAGCGACATCGGGAGTGTGCCTGCTGACACAGCGACTGCCACTTTCAAGATAAAGACAAGCGGTTCCTAGCGTGAGTTGCAGTTCCTGTCATGCATATTCGCCTGCGACGTACAACATCATCACGACAGACACCAGCTCTGGTACATCGACTACGCTAGTAGGAACAGTAACCTTCACTTCCCATTCGTCGAGCGTAGTCGCCCGGGCGTCCCCAAGCGGTCAAGGTGTTCTCTCCGGTGGGATCTACGGCGTCACTCTTGCGGGACAGATCCACAACCGTGCGTGGAGGTCGTGACTGGTGATGACGTGCAAGACTAGCATAGCAGCGACGATATCCGTGATTGATACTGCGAACCCGGCCGATACCACGATCGCCCTGAAAAGAAAGCCCGGATCAGCCCGTATGTCGGTAGCCGGTTCCTGCTTTCGAAATCCTTTCCAGATTGTTCGCGGGCGTTCGACTCGGACCAACCATCCAGTCAAGGATGCGGAGTTGTCAAAGTAAAGAAGGGCATCGCTGCTCAGGTTCCTCAGCAGGCAATTCTGCTTTTATAGAATGGACTGGGGCTCCATTTTGGTTATAGGCAGGGGGAGGCAGGGAGAATTGACAGCTGAGAATGTCTGCCCAAGGACCCGACGGAGAAGAACACGAGAAACTCTTCAGTCGCCTCTTCCGCAGATGGTGGAGGAGTCCGAAAGCTGAATCGAAGAATATTCCGGTTCCTGTAGTTACGAAGCCAGCACCGGTATTCCAATCGTCTCCAAAGCCCGCGTCTCCTCCCGGGGTAGCGTCCCCTCCGCAGATGTCAATGTCACCATCAGTTGCACCCCCCACGCCTAAACCTGCATCTCCTCCTACGGTAGCATCCTCCCCGCTGACGCATGCATCGCCGTCAATTGCGCCACCTACACCAAAGCCGGTGGAACCAAGCTCGCCGAACCCTGCTGGAACTTCGTCATCCGAAAGGAAGCCCATGGTATTCAGTGCTCCTGCCCACCGCCAGCAGACTGTCCAAGTCCAGAAACCAGCACCGAAGGTACCAATTGTGGAAACGAGTGATGAGGAGCAGGACGTCGAAATGGCCCAGCGTTTCAGGTTCCTGAAGAACGTCACGGTTAGGCTCCCTTTCACTGGAACTTCGATTCCTCCGTCTTGGAAGGTGGTAGAAAGGTATCCTGTCAATAGCCCGTACGCTTACGCCGTAATCGCCCAGAGTCCTCTCCAGGCGAGGAGATACTTCCTGGACGAAGTGCCTCTGACAAGGACAGAAGCGGCGATCTATTCCTACTTGCTCGACGCTCTGGAGGCAGAACTGACAGTCCCCAGAGAGCAAGTGAACCCGCGGCAATACTTCGCCGACCAGGCGAGAAAGATTCTGCTGAAATACTCGATTAGGGTCCCTGCCGCCTCATGGTCCAAGATCATCTACTTCGCCGAGAGGGATCTGGTAGGTTTCGGGGTTCTGGACGGCATGATGCGGGACCCGAACATCGAAGACGTCTCCATCGACTCGCTAGGCAAGCCTCTCTTCATCTATCACAAAAGCCACGATAGCTTAGAGACGAACATCATCATAACCGACGAAGAGCAACTGGACAACATAGTAACGAGACTCTCCCACATGGCGGGGAAGCACGTCTCTACGGCATACCCGATAGTCCAGGGGACCCTTCCGGGGAGACACAGACTTGTCGCAACATTCCGACGCGAAGTCTCGCCTCAGGGAAGCTCTGCAACAATAAGGAAGTTCAGGGAAGATCCGATGACCATAGTCGACATGCTCAACGTGAACCTGCTTGATCACCATATGGCTGCTTATGCCTGGTACATGATGCAGAACAGGGCCACGGCCATAGTCGTGGGAGCGACGGGCGCGGGCAAAACCACTCTACTTAACGCAATCCTAACGCTGACTCGGCTGACTACAAAGCTCGTTACAATCGAAGAGGTCCAGGAGATGAACATACCACACCTCAACTGGACCTCCCTGGTCTCGAGAGAGAGTTATGCAACAACTGAGGAAAAGTCCGGAGAGGTGGGCCTGTTCGACCTAGTAAAGGCGGCAATGAGAATGAGGCCAGACATCCTCGTAGTGGGAGAGGTCCGTGGTGAAGAGGCATACGTCCTCTTCCAGGCCATTAGCACGGGCCACGGCGGCCTTTGCACACTCCATGCGGATGACGCGGCATCAGCGCTCCAGAGACTCGTCTCAGAGCCGATGAACGTCCCCAGGGCCTTCATTCCATTCCTCGACTTGACATTCGTCGTGAGAAGGATCTCTGTCCCCGCTCCAGGCGGCGGCTTCAAGGCGGTTAGGAGGATCGTCTCGATCGACGAGATAGTCACTGACCAGGAGTTGAACAAGATATTCAGGTGGGACCCGAGGACGGACACCTTCAAGGCGAGTTACGACAAAAGCCCCAAGCTCGAAAAAATATCGAAGGACACAGGGAGACCGATGGAGGATGTCCTCAAGGAGATTGACAGGCGCGCGCTCATCCTCAGGTGGGTTCAGCAGAAGGGCATCAGAAACTTCAAGGAATTGTCGCCCATACTGGAACTCTACATCTCCAGACCCCAGGAAGTGTTCAACACGGCTGCAAGTGAACTCGAGGCGAAGGGGATTACGGTCGCCGAGAGAACCTCAGACTACGAACTCGGCGGTCAGCGAAAGTGAGCTTCAAGGTAGTCCTTCCTGGCCGGGAAAAAAGGAAGGTCGCTATGACCTCCTTCGACAAGTTCACACAAGTCGCCTTCAGGCTCTTCGCTCGACCTGCGACGAGGTTCACTCGTTCCATTCCCCTGCTTAGAGAGAACATACTAAAGTCCAACCTCAGGATAACACCAGAAGGACTCGTTTCTGTCGCCTTCTTTTCAGCGCTCATTACAGCGGCAGCGTCTGCGGTAGGTACCTACGTTGCGGTCGCTAGGTTCGGCGCCCTCTGGTTTCTGGGGGTTCTCATCGCCATCCCTGCCGTCGTCATGGTATTCACGCTGGTCATCAATGCTCCGAAGATCAGCGCCTCAAACCGGGCTTCCTCAATCGACACCGAGCTCCCATTCGTCATCGGGTACATGTCTGTTCTGTCCGGCGGAGGAGTATCTCCCCTTGCCGCGCTCAGAAGGATCAGCGAGATGAAGCTCTTTCCTGCGTCAGCAAAGGAAGCAAAAAGGATAATCCTCGAGGTCGACGTCTTCGGCCAGGACCCCATCTCTGCAATCGAAACAGTAGCGCGGTGGAATCCGAGCAAGAAGTTCTCCGAATTCCTCTTCGGCTATACCGCCATCCTGAAGAGCGGTGGTGACTTCATCTCATACGTCGGCATGAAGCTCCGTGACACCATGGAGAGAAAGACAAACGCAGTGAAGAGGTCCGCAGACACAACGGGCACGTTGGCCGAGGCTTACCTAACGGTGACAGTCATATTGGGAATGGTGCTGTACACCCTGTACATGATTCAGACCCTACTGAGCAGCAACATGTCAGGGCTCACCAACCTGTACATGTTCGCATTCGTCTTGGTCCCAGTAATCTCAGCCACGTTTGTCTGGCTGATAGACGCCGTACAGCCGAAGTGGCCGTACGTCGACTATCGGCCTTACAAGTACTTCGCGTACACCATTGTGCCTGCGATGATATTCTTCTTCCTTACCCACTTCCTTACCGTTCCACCTTTCTTGCCACTCTACCTATTCGAGAGCACGTCGGGTGCGCTGATAATACTTACTTCGCTGCCGGCCTTCGTGTCGATGAAGTATTCGAGAGAACGCAGCGCTCTCGAGAAAGCCCTGCCTGAGTTCATCCGTGATGTGGCTGAGGGCAGGAAGACGGGTCTCTCGCCCGAGGTGGCGATAGAAAGGCTCAGTGGCAGACACTACGGTGCCCTCACCAAGCACGTGAAGAAGATGGGGGCGCAGCTTTCGTGGGGAGTTTCGCTGTCCAAGGTCATCTCGACGTTCACCGACGCTGTGGGAAGCTGGGTCACGAGGGCGATCGGCACGCTTCTGATAGAGGTCGTCGATGTGGGCGGAGGGACGATCCGAAGCTTCTCGGAGATGGCGGAGTTCACGCGGAGCATCAACGACATGGAGAGCGACAGGAAGGCGGCACTGAAGCCCTTCGTCTACATCACCTACATCGCCGGGGTTATGGTCGTCATCACGACCTTCATCATGGTCTACCTCTTGTCCGCGCCGTCGGCAACAGGAATGGCCACCGCCTCAACCCCGACGGTGCAGGGCGCAACAATCGACATGCTCCTCACAACAGCGGTCTTCGATTCCTTCGTCATTGGCATAGTCGCGGGGAAGATGGGCGAGAGCGGACTTGCAGACGGCTTCAAGCATGCTATCATGCTGGTGGTCGTCAGCCTGATAGCCATCGTCTTGGCGGTGAAATTGATGGGCTTCACGCTCTAGGGTGTCTAGGCCCGGTGAATTTCCATGAGCAAATCCCCTCCTGGGAGTGAAACGTGAAGACTAGTCGCTCTGTCCCCAACGTCGGAGCCGGAGCGGCGGGGTCTGCAACTTCATCTGTTGGGGCGATAGGCAAGATTGGCTATGGGGTCGATGAGCCCAGGTCCATCGTCGAGCTCCTGCTTGCTGGATGCCTTTCCGTCACATTTGGATTCGACATTGCGGCCTACACATCCCACACCAACCCGCCTCTAGCACGGCTAGGTTTGCTCGTGGGGCCGGGGATCGGTTTTCTGGTCCTCGCGGTCGCTGCTGCCCTCTACTGGAGCAGCGAAAAGGGGAAGATCATGGAGATGTCGAAGCTGGTAGCAGACCTACCATGGGGAGGGAACGAAGTCGTCCTCGACCTCGGCTGCGGAAGGGGTCTCGGGATGGTACTCGCTGGTAAACACCTCAATGATGGATGCTCAGTCGGCGTGGATGTCTGGCAGAAGAGCCACCTCACTGGAAACGACCCCTCCTCGATTTGGGCTAACGCTGCAAGAGAGGGCGTACAGAAGAAGGTCGCCCCCGTAAAGGCCGACACTGCGAGGCTTCCCTTGACTGACGAGTCAGTCGATGTGATACTCTCAGCCCTCTCACTTCATAGGCTAATCAAGAAGAAGGACCGGGTTGCAGCATTCTCGGAGATTGCAAGGGTTCTAAAGCAGGGAGGAAGGATTGGAATCATCGACGCAGGCAACGGCGGGGAATACTCAAGGGTCCTTGGCCAGGTCGGGTTAAGCGACATCTCCGTGCGCCGCATCAGGTTCTCAAGCTTCCCTCCATTCCACGTGGTTTTGGCCAGAAAACCCTTCGAAGTCGGACAAAGTTGGAAAACGCACAGAATAATCTAAAGAAGGCGTATAAAGAGACCATAAACGCAGGCGTAGGAGGAACGGCTATTGTTTAGTGGTCCTCGGAAGAAGGAACTCCAGTCGGAAAACCCCTTCGATATAGACCTTCGACACGGGACAATCACGAGGAAAGCAGACGGCGCTAGGGTCATTGCGATAGGGTCACTCGGGTGGGCGAACCTCGAGAAGGAACTGACGAGCACCTTCGTCTCTGGGGCTGCCGTGATTCTCCAGCGAATGGGCTATAGCTATGGCAGATATCTGGGGAGGGTTGCGAAGTCAGAGCAGAGGACCGAGCATGAGGTGCTGGAATCGCTTCAGAGCTTCTCGAGGGAATCAGGATGGGGGGAACTCGTGCTTAACGGGGGCAACTTGTCCAGTGGGCAGGCCAGACTGGTGCTGCGGGACTGCATCTTCTGCCTCCACATCGAGGAGGCAAGCGAGCCGGTCTGCCACATGCTCACGGGCCTAATCGGAGGAGTCGCCGACGAGATCGTCGGGGCTACCCACAGAGTGCTCGAAGAGAAGTGCGTCGCCAAGGGGGACGCCTTCTGTGAAGTCGTTGTCGAACGTGCCGGGTAGTTGGAACCGCAATCGACTAAGACAACCACGGCACGAATCAACTGTCTCCCAGTTTTAGCCTCGCTATGTCTGTGAAATGACGAAAACTCTTAATTCGAAATCCGGTCGTAACAGTCCCAAGTTGAATGGACACAGGCGCAGGGATTCCGGGGAGATCTCATATGCGATACTGAAGGCCGCACTCAGTGGACAAAGGAAGACGAGGATAATGTACCAGTCGTCCCTCAACCTGAAGCAGCTCAACCAGTACATCGAAGAGTTGGTCCTGAACGAGCTACTCGGATACCAGCCGGCAGGCAAGTGCTACCAGACCACAGAGAAGGGAAGGACGTTTACGAGGATGTTCGAGAACTACAAAGAGACGAGAGACCTCCTCAGCGAGCAGGAGAAGGCCTTAGGTCGGTTCCTTATGTCCAGAGCGAAGAAGTCTTTCGCGGTCCCAGTATAGATACGTCCTCTAGGATCTGGTCTACACCGCCGTCCTTCCCTACGTTGACGCTTCCTTTCAGGCTCAATCGCAGCCCGTCATAGAGTTGCAGGATTGACCTTCCCTTCGTGGTAAGCGTGTAGACGCTTCGTTTTCCGCCCTGTTCCTCTTTTTCGAGCAATCCTCGCTTCAGGAGGAAGTCCAAGTAGGACGAAAGCACCCTCCAGCTCATGTTGGCCCTATAGAGGATGTGCGTCGGCTTGGTCGGACCTTCCGACACGACGCCGAGAATATCGCAGACCATCTCCATGGGTGACCTCCTCACCTGACCAAGCGGGTCTTCAGGTTGTGGCAGCACGTTCATCACGTTCGTGTCCATATCTCAGATAAAACACAGTATTCCTTATAGGCTTTACGTGCATATTCCAAAACTGGTTTCGAAAAACGAGGCAGTGGTGCATGCCCGGCTTATATACTGTGGAGAGGAGGGAAGATCGAAAGCGTTCAGCCAGGCCTGGCCGAGTCCAGATGTTACTTCTCTCAGCCAGAAGCCTTCAGGAGATTCGGGAGAGGACGAGGTACCTTCAATGAGCTTGCCAGGAGATACAACAGGCCGTAGGACCTTTCATAGATGACCGTGAGGACCATTGGTGGGCCCTTGTCCTCGGGCGTGGCGAGTGCACTCTGGATCTCGTCCTTCGTGCCGGTCAGCGTGGCAATGCCGGATATCGCGAGCCTGGCCAGCTGGGGTTGGTTGGTCAACTCGAGTGCGAAGGTGAGCACGAGTGATTCGGATGTTCTGTCCCTCTCAGACATCGACACGTTCAGGCTGTAGTTCTGGGGAGAGTTCTCACTCGCCTTGTCGGAGAGTCGTGCAGCATCAATTCTCTCAATGAGAACGTTCACTCCGATCATGTTCTCCGCGTAGGTTGCAAACCTATTGATTAAAAGCTATACCGAAATGCGATAGTGGTCCCCAATCCAGTTTGGGCTGCATGCGCATTTGGGAAGCCCGCCAGGCTATTCGGTATTGAACCTGCCGCTCAACAGGAACTTCGGGGGTTTCGTTTCGACGGTGTCGACTATCAGCCTCTCAGGCACGCCGCCTCTGAGGTAGAGCAGAAGAGTGGCGTCGTCTGGAATTGGGAGACCTTCTACGCTGTCGAACAGTTTCAATACCTCCTCTGTCTTCGCGAGCCTGGGTTTCATCTCGTTTACAATCTGGAAAACGACCTCCATCGCCCCTCTCTCTGGATCGGCTGCGTTGACATAGAGACCCCCAACCTTTGTCCACCCCTTCGACATTATCACTTGCATCGCCTTCCCCTCGTCGGACCTGAGCAGTGAACCGATGATGTTAGAAGACTTGTCGTACTCCTTTTGGTACATGTCTAACAGCTCCTTCAAGTACCGCCTGACGTCGCTAATGGAGTAGAACCTCATGACCCCGGAAATGGCACTTAACCCCGTCTCAGGAGTCACGTCTTTTTCGGTCTCCTCCTCACAGTTATGAAGGTTTCCAGGACTCTCCTTTTAGCCCACGACGAGGTAGTATGATGCAAGGGTTCTGAGGTTGGAGCCGACTATAGCCACGTAGAGGATGTCTGCGGCAACCAGAGCCACGAACGCGCTGACCTTCACGATTCTGCTGGCAAGCGGGTGCGACGCGCTCTCCTTCACGTAGGTCGCATAGACTAGCGGAACGACCGGCACGTACTTCAACACGAGCGCGATAACGAACCCGACGAAGTGCAAGTTGAAGAGGCTCGCTGCGAGAGGGTTATGCTCGACGAAGCTTGGTCCCGCATTAATCGCGATTAGTGTCGTCAGGGCGTCGAAACAGTTCAGCGCGATGAAGATCGACAATAGTATCACGAGCCTTCCGCTCAACTTCGTAATATCGAACGACATCAGGAATTTCGTTTCCTTGAGCCGCACCATCTGGCGCCTTTCCTTCATCCTGGACCTCACTCTTTCTAGCATGATGAGGAGACGACCTCCAAGGACCTAGCTGATGTTATTTCAGGGATCAAGCCCACGGACTCAGGGAGAGATTCCGGGCACTTCGCGCTTCTCCCCGAAACTACCCTTGAACGCGAATCCCTCTCTCGAAGGCCGTGGCGCGACCTGCGTCTGCTCCTTTTGGACTGGTTTCGCTTCTATTCTGTCCTTCATCTCGTCCTTAGGCTCGTCCTGTTCCTCGACCTCATCCCTCCTGCTTTGCTTGAATGTCGCCTGCGCCTTCTTCAGCTCCTTGAGGACCCTCTCCAGTGACCTCACCTTGTTGCTCTCTGACTTTCGTTTCTCAAACAGCAGGCGTCTGAGCTCTGGAGTGCACTCCTCTATTACAGACACTATCGTTGCAGCAGGGAGCCTGTAGAGCGGCCTGGAGATTCTGTTTCCACTGCTGTCCACGAGGACGACGACCGCTTCAGAGACCAGGTAAGCCTCACGGCACTGTGCGCCGATGGCGTCGGGCCTGATCGAAATCGTGGAGTCGACCTCATCCTGAAGGGTCTTCATCATGTCAGTAAGCCTCTGCCCGTAGCTCTTCTCCTTCTCGTAGAGCTCAGTCAACATGATGTACTCTCCCTGAATGTCTCTAAGACTATCAGTGAAATTACCCTGCTCTTCCTTCCCCCTTTGCTCTTCTGCCATTGTCTCTCAGCTGTCCTCTTCAGGATTAAAGACATTGTGAAGTCCCAATCTGTCTTCGAAATTCATGCGCCCTAAGGTATGAAGACCGCAATTTGCACGGATCAGGGGATAAAGGTCGTCAGGATTGGGGTAGTGAAGGAAGGCGAAGGCTCGAGACATCCCGCAGCAAGGGCAATCGTGGCTAGAGTTGGCACGATGAGGCTTGCGGAGAAGATTCTGCCACAGATTTGGTTTCGTGGACGAGGGACTTTTGTTTCACAGACGTCCAGGAGGTACGTAATCGAGGTTGTCGATTCGACGGGGACCCTTCTCAACATTGATGTGCGCCTCGAATACAGACCCTGAGTCTGGGTTGTCTCTAGGCAAAGGCTATTTGTTGGAGGGGCGTTGTTCCTGAATGCATGTCTGAGAAGCTCCTGAATTCGGCGACCGAGAAGGCCCTCAATCTTTCCGAGCCCGTAGAGGGGAGAAGGTCCCTCCTTCAGATCAGGGTCGATATCTTACGTGTGGTCATGCAGGGTTATGGAAAACCGACTCAAATCATGTACAAAGCGAATCTGTCTTGGAACGTGCTGCAGAGCCAGCTTAGAGCTTTCTTGGATGCCGGACTGCTGAACGTCGAGCAGTATGGTAGTAGACGTATGTATCAAGTAACTCAGAAGGGGGCAGAGATGGTATTGTCCTACCAAAAGGTCGTAGACGAGATTCTCGACTAGAACTCTCTCTTGGCGCATTTTGCGATTGGCCCAGATGCCTCCAGCCTCACGAAGGCAAAGCTCATCCCTCGCTGATGCTCTTGGTCACTAGGCGTACCACGGAGATCGTTTCGAATTCAGCGAAGATCTGCTGCCTGCCTTTGCAGGTGATCTACCGTCAGCACCTTCTCCGATCTAAAGAATCCCCCTATCTCCGCCGGACTAAGGATTCTCACGCCAAGCTCGACTGCAAGTTCCCGAGCCCTGTCACTGGGCTTGCCGCTCAAAAAGACAAGAACAGCGGAAATTCCAGTATCCATCTCCTTGATTAATGTTCGGAGGACCTCTATCTCTCCGATCTTCGGATACAGGTCGAAGCCATAGAGTTGCTCCGAGTCAGACGCAAGAAACGTGAACCTGTGTTCAACCCCCGATGTCCCAACCCGGGTCGCTGGCTTGATGACCTCCCACCCCGCCGTGGTCGCGTTTACCTCAAGAGCCAGCTTCTCGAAATACACAGACCGTCCATGCTCGCTAGGAGTAGTTAAGCCGTAATCCAGATTCTGTCGAATTCGTCACGCGTTTTCTAACAGAAGGGCAACACGATGTATTCTGAATCCATTTTGGCCCCAGCCAGGAATTCGATGCCCGGAGGGTTGCAATCGAGGCCCAGGTTTCCCAGAATCGAAGACGAATTGATGACGAGCTCGCCGTTGTGCAAGAAGGTTGGTCCCAAGCGGTCCTAGAGCTTGATGTCCTTCAGCCTGTCTTGGTACGGGTCGATGATATTGTGCGCTGTGTCCCTTACGTAGGTCAAGTTCTCCAGCCTGAGTGTGTGGGCGTTGGGGAATGCTGCAGCAGGTCCGAAGGCCAAGTCTTCCTGTCTCCTCCCTGCCTTGTTGACGCTGACCATGCTCAAGTAGACCTGCTCCAGCTCCTCTGCGATTTTCGCAGGAAGCCGCTCCAACAGACCTGCGTTGGCGTACTTTCGAAACGCCACTGTTCTGTACGTGGGCATCGGGGCGACGCTAGTCTCCCCGGAGATCTGTGCATCCGCGTAGGCCACTACAGCTTGTGTCACTGTGACGTTGGACATGATTTCTGCCCTCAACGCACTCTTGAGTGTCCACCTCCTTCTCCTCCCCAGCAGAAACACAGCGAAGCCGGTCGTAAGGAAGGCGATGGCGAGAATCACCAGGTTATGAAGGACGTACTTTTGAAGGAATTCGGCCACACCAGAGATGATCTGGTCGTATGACACTGTCATTTCCTTACCTCAAGTGCGTCAGGCAAGGCGTATTAAGACTAACAGTCTTGGAAATACAGATTCCTGATTCGAGGCTGAGGAGGTGCCTATTTCTTGCCGTACATGTCTGCGTGCTCGGCCGACCTTGAGATTACTTCTGACAGGGCCACGGGAAGACTGGAAAGCAGTTCTTCGAGCCTGAGTCTTTCTTCAAACGGCCTGGTCGTGTCGAGCATAGTTCGCTTTATTGTGAAAGAAATCCAGGCTGTCATGAGGATGCTCGACATCAGCATGAAGGTGAAGGCGTAGTTACCCACTACGCCGGTCTCCTTTGTCAGGCTGACCGCCTGCTTCCCTAGGAGATCTTCGATGCGTCTCTTTCCTGCCTCCTTCTCTGCCTCTGTCTTGCCAGGCCCCACTTCTTTGATAATCCTGGTAAGTTCGTCCTGCAACTCGTTCACGTACTTTGAGAGGTCTACCTTCCCGAGGGACACATCGAAGGCGTCGCTCAATCTTTTCCACCTCGAAGTCCTCACCAGATGGTCTTAAACCTTTGAGTTACTCCAATCGATATTTGGAGAAGGTGTTGAAGATGGACGATTCCTGCATCCTGGAGAGATGATGATACCGCCAGGTTTCAGTCAGGGTCCTACGGTATTCGCCCCTGAACTAGATGACAGCGACATCATTCGCGCTTTCTTGGTAATGGAACATCATGAGGGTTTACTCCATATTACCATTCCTTATTATGACAAAACAATTAAATATGAAATGATGCGAAATCTCTTCTGGCACCCCTCATGCACTACATCAGCACTGCTGAGTCTAGAGCATTCTCCCTAAGTATAAAGAATCATTTGAAAAAAGCCATCACAACATCGAAGCGAAGGGGCGCTTGGTTTTCGCTGGACAGGACTGAGAGATCAATCCTGTATCTGGCGACGCGGCTTGAACTGAAGTTCTCAAGCCTCGACCTCCTCCGTGCGTTGACTTCAATACTGAAGAAGCTGGAGCAGCACGGAGAGACTCTGCACGCATGGCTCCAGAGAGGCGTCAAGCTTGCTTGGGCCTTTTCAGAATTCGCCGTCGCATCAGGCAACAAATCCGCACGCTCGTGGAGAAACGACAGGTCTTATGCCATGTACCTTGGCCAAGTTTTCTCTAGGAGCCCTAGGGGGCGTTTCGCACACTGATTGTCGCAATCAAACTACTAGAACGGGGTAGTCGTTGAAAGCCGTCTTACTGGTAGGCGGAGCGGGCACGAGGCTACGACCTCTAACTTACGTGGTCCCGAAGTGTCTCCTGCCTGTCGGCGGCAAGCCGTTGCTCGAGAGGACACTAAGATATTTCGAAAGCTACGGCATAAGAGACTTCGTGCTCTGCGTGGCCTACCTCAAAAAGCAAATCATGGACACCTTCAAGGACGGCGCAGCACTGGGTGTCGAGATACAATACGCCGAGGCTGAGCAGCCATTGGGCACTGCCGGGCAGTTGAAGACTGCGAATGCCTTCGTCGACGGGCCATTCCTTGCAATAAATGGCGATATCATAACAAACCTGAATATCACCAATTTGGTGGCGACTCACAGGAAGAAGGGCGGCATCGCCACAATAGCTCTGAAGGAATTCGGAGTCAGAATGCCCTATGGCCACGTCATCTTGAACGGCGACGGAAAGGTCACTGCTTTCGAGGAGAAGCCGACGCTGAGCTACATGGCAAACGCGGGGATCTACGTCCTCGAACCAAGACTACTCGAGTTCATCCCACAAGGAAGGGTCTGCAGCCTGGAGACCGAGACGTTTCCCTCTATCATCGCAAAAGGAGAACAAGTCAATTCCTACTATGAGTCAGCCTACTGGGCAGACGTCGGTTCAATGGCTGACTTCGAACGAGTCAACAATGAGGCACTTTCCAATTCGTCCGCGCTTGTCCCTCCTGGAGAGAACCCGCGATGAACAGACAAGCTGTCGTCATCGGCCTATCGCTGATTCCCTTCGTCCTATCGTCGGGGGCCGCTTTCCTCGCTTGGGAGGCCGCTACAGCGCTGGAGACTGTATGGCGGATGATCATCATAGTTCTCGTCTGGATACCGGCGTTCGCCGGCGGAACTCAACTATTCTGGAGGGTGGTCGGGCTATTAGCTCCGAAGCTGTGACCATAGGTCTAGCGGGATCGACCGCAGCGGCGGTCGCACTTGTCACGTCCTACTCAGTCGCTAGGTTCGAGATCGTGAAGTTTCCCGCACTTGGAATCAGCGGCATGGACATCCACAAACTTGACGGTCCCGTAAGGGCCGAGATGGGCGGGTTCGCTGTTCTAATCGCCCTCGCCGCAGGATCAATTGTCTACTTTGGGGTCAACTCCGCCTTGGATGGCCCGTCAGTCCTCTTCGTAGGGGCAGCATTGACCATTACACTCACCGGCCTAGTCGGGGTTGCAGACGATGTCGTCGAGCTGAGCCAGAAGTTCAAGCCGTTTCTCATCGTGGCGGCCTCAGTCCCTCTCATGCTATGCCTTCTGAGCCGCAGCTCGATCTCAATCCCAGCGATAGGAAACGTCCATTTGGCTCTCCTTTACCCACTGATAGCGGTTCCACTCGCTGTTACGACGTCTGCCAACTTCTCCAACCTCCTTGCGGGGTTCAACGGTCTCGAGGCAGGGTGTGCGGCGATCTCACTGGGCACGATGGCTTTCCTATCGGAGGTCACTGGGCATCCAGCTATTGCGGCACTGGGGTGCATAGCCACCTTCGCCTACATTGGATTCCTCGTGCTGAACTGGTACCCAGCGAAGATCTTCCCTGGCGACACAGGCACGCTGATGGCCGGGGCTGCGCTGGCGGCGTTGGGCCTTGCATCGGGCCTCGAGTTCGAGGCTATAGTGCTGAGCATCCCGGCAGCCATGGACTTTGCTCTGAAGATGATGCACAGGCACCCCTTCAAGCAACGGCACATGTTCGGCAACACCGAGGTCAGGGCCGACGGCACCTTGGAGCCGGCAGGCTACCCTGCCGTGGTCCACGCTTTCATGAAGGTTTCACCCATCACAGAGAAGGAACTCGTCGTCTCACTGCTGGCGATGCAGGCCGTGTTCGCGTCATTGGCAATCGGAATCGGATTGGCGTTCGCATGACAAGCACGGGACCTGGTTCTGCACCCTTGGAGCCCCTAAAGGTCAGGAAGATCTGGGTAGCGATGAGCACGCCGTTCCAAGCGAACTTCTTCGCCCCGCTCATCAAGGAACTCAAATCAGAGTTCGAATTTCTCGTTACCGCCAGGGATCACGACAACATCCAACAAATCTTGGACGCCAAAGGGATAGAATACCTCGCGGTCGGAAAGCACGGCGGACGTGAGCTCGGCTTCAAGCTCGAGGCCTACGCCGACACAATCCGGCAGCTGTCGCCGATCATCCAGCGCGAAAAGCCCGACATACTGCTGACCGAAAGGTGGCCCGAAGCAGTGCGTACCGCTTTCGGCCTCAACATACCGTCTTGGACCATATTCTACGACGAGAGGGAGAAGCATGTCAATCAGATGGTCTTTCCGCTCGCGACAAAGGTCTTCGTGCCACGGTTCTACACGTTTCAGGAGCTGTATCAGAACGGCGTCATCGACCCGGAGAAGGTCGTCTGGTTCAACGGCTTCCACACAGGCTACCTGAAAGGGGCACCGCTCGAGACGCAGAACCCCTACACAAAGTTGGAAATCGAGCCACCCGTGGTCTTCGTTAGGCCGGAACCAGAGTTCGCAAGTTTCTTCCCCAACCGGAGGCCCATTCTAGAGAAGGCCGTCGAGCTGGTTCACAAGAAGGGAAACGCTTCCGTAGCTGTGCTGCCCAGGACCGAAACGCAGAGGCGGAGGTATACGAACATGGGAGTCAGGGTACTCGAAGAATCGATGGTTGAGTCGCCCGTGGTCCACGCGGACGTAGCGATGGGTGCTGCTGAGACGATGCTGATGGAGGCCTTCATTCTCGGCAAGCCTGCCGTGAGTGCGATTTATTGGGAGCCGTCAAAACCAGTCATCGAGCTGCACAAGTACATACCCCACTCCACGGACCCGAAAGAGATAGCGGGATATGTCGAGAACTTCCTCAACGTCGATCAGAGGAAAGCATTCAGCGAGAAGGCGTCGCTGCTTGTCCAGAGCATGGATAACCCAGTGATGCTCATGGCGGAGGAGATCAGGAAGCTCAACCGGGGCGGAAAGGAGACAACAATCCTCAAGCGAAGATCGCGGATGGAGACATTTGTCGACATAATCCAAGCCGCGTCCCTGCAGCCCCTCAGGCCGACGCACATCATGAAGGCCGCGAATATCTCTTACAATGAACTGAGAGGCATCGTCGAGACTCTTGAGCGTCGGGGACTCTTAAGGGAGGAGACCACACTCGGGGGCAAGTACTATCAGGCGACCCCCGAAGGGCTTCGCCTCCTTCAAGACTACAGGATCGTACACGATAGGTTGTTCGAAGAGGCTTGAGTTTGGAATCTGAAGGGTGTGCAGTTCGACCCCCTGCCCGTCAAGGCGCGGGGGCCTGGTCGTATGGCACCCCCCACACACCCTCAGCTTACTACTTTAACCATAAATTCAATAAAAGGGTTATGAATTTGAAAATCATGAATATGAGCGCGAGGTTCATCTGGCGCGAACGGCAGCCTCACCCTGATTGACTCAGGGTATACCATATCTTCATCTCATACGATTCTCTCACCCTGGCACTAACTCCTCGAAGCATTGTCCCCAATAATCAAGAGACGTGCAAAGTCTACCGCCCTTGGATGGGTTGCCTCCCGCGCCTCCCCAGAGCCAGACATCTTCAGCGCTGCGGCACTCCGGATGATGAAGATAGGCCTTGACCCTGGTCTGAGCACAGGCTACGAAAACGGAGCCAAGGCCGCCTGTTGCATAAGCGTGGACTTCGATGTTACTTCACAGGAGAGATACCCCTGGAACAGGGCGGGTACTGAGTCCCTTCTGGGGCTCTCTGAGAGACACGGGATCCCACTCACATGGGCGATCTGCGGAAGAACCGCCGAGGAGGATCAAGGTGCCTACCACTCCATATTGAGGTCGTCGGTAAAGCAGGAGATAGGCGTGCACACCTACTCTCACATCTACGCCGACCAATGCAGTGAAGCGGTGTACGAGGAAGACATAGAGCGCTGCGTCTCGGTCCTGGGATTGGCTTCCCGACCCACGGCCTTCGTCTTCCCAAAGAACAGGGAGGGGCACTTCGGCCTATTGAAGCGTCTGGGTTTCACATGTTTCAGGGGCGCCCGAAGGGTCATCGGAAGCCCTGTCAAAAACGAAGGGCTCTGGAACATCCGTCCAGTGTACTACGTCGATCAGAAGTCACTACGTGCAGCACCCCTGATTCGGAAGTTCATCGACGCGTGCATAGCCCGGTCAGCGGTTTTCCACTTGTGGACACACCCCTGGAGTCTCGCCATCGACGGGAAGCCAGACGCCATGGTCGCGGAGACGATGGAACCCGTCTTCGCCTACATGGAGGAGAAGGGCAAGACAGGGCTGTTGTCGTTCGACACAATGGGCACGCTCTCTTCCTTCGCTGCCAGCCATGGAGGATAGAGCTAGCCTGAAAATAGCTCAGGTCAACGTCTACTTCAAGCCATTCATGGTCGGAGGTGCAGAATGGTACGTCTACAACATCTCGACAGAGCTCGTGAAGATGGGACACGAAGTTCACGTATTCACTGCCGACCACTGTAATGGCGATAGGGCACCTTCAAGGGAGGTGGTAGACGGAATCAACGTCCACCGTCTTCCGTTGAAGATTGACTGGACCTATCGCACCAAGGTCTGGGACGGTCTCTACGATGCTCTCTCTGACGGTTCATTCGATGTCATACACACGTACGACTACGCACAGCCGCACAGCGTTGATGCGATCAGGGCGGGCAGAAAGACACGGAAGGGCACTGTCTTGACAGTTTTCGACGTGCACTCCATGATCCCCCGCATATGGTACAAGCGGCTACCGATGAGATTCATCGACGGGTACTTGGCGAGGCGTACGCTGCCAGGGGCCGGTCGAATCCTCGTGAGGGCCCCGAACCTCGTCCAACCAATCGTCAAGTTGGGTGGTGACCCGGAGCGGATCCTAGTAACGCCCTCCGGGATTCGCGACGAGTCACTCGGTGATTTCGATGGGAAGCTGTTCAGGGAGAGATACAATGTCGGGGGTTCCCCGATGGTCCTGTATCTCGGCAGGCTCAACCCGCTCAAGGGGCCGCAAGACTTGCTTGCGGCGGCCCCAACAATCTTGAAGGAGCATCCAAATGCTTCGTTCGTCTTTGTCGGACCGGACCAATCTGGATACGCGAAGACGCTCGGCGCAGAGGCCGAACGCCTCGGAATCGGACAGCACGTCCACTTGGTGGGCCCCATATTCGACTTTGATGAGAAGATGCAGGCCTACGCGGCCTGCCAGGTCTTCGTCTTGCCTACGGCGTACGAAGGGACGAGCCAGGCGATCTTCGAGGCCATGTCTCAGGGAAAGCCTGTAGTCGCAACTAGAGTGGGAGGCGTTCCCTACCAGATCTCCGATGGCGAGGAGGGGTACTTGGTGGAGCACGGAGACGTGAATATGCTCGCCACAAGGATCAAGGATCTCTTGGATGACCCGTCACTTGCCACCGAAATGGGGCAAAAGGGACGAGAAAGGGTCCGCTCGAACCGCTATTCCATCCTGGCGACCGCTCTCTCCAAGATCTACGATCAAGTCAGGACCAGCAATTGAATCTCACGGGCTCACGGGTGTTGGTGACGGGTGGAGCGGGCTTCATAGGCTCCCACCTTACCGAGAGGCTCCTCGATATGGGCGCCTATGTGACGGTATTCGATCGGTTTGACCGCTTCTACAAAGGTAAGGAGTCCAACCTGGTCACTGCCTCAGACTCTCCCAGGTTCAGGCTGATAGATGGAGATATCCTTGACATGGACAAGCTCGATTCAGCTATGAAAGACGTCGACGTCGTATTCCATGAAGCGGGACAGGCAGGCGTCGGTTTCAGTATTGAAGACCCTCGTGCCACCGACGACGTGAACGTGGGCGGAACCCTGAACGTATTATGGTCGGCGCGAAAGAACGGCGTGAAGCGGCTGGTCAACGCTTCCTCTTCTTCTATCTTCGGCAGACCAGACTATCTGCCCATCGACGAGTCTCATCCTGTGCATCCGACTTCTCCCTATGGTGTCTCCAAACTCGCGGCTGAGCAGTACGTCAGAGTCTTCCACAAAGTCTACGGGATGTACGTGGTCTCGCTACGGTACTTCTCGGTGTACGGCCCCCGAGGACGCCCCGACCAGGTAATCCACAGGTTCGCTGACAGTCTCGCGCACGGCAAGCCACCGTTGATCAACGGAGATGGCTCACACACAAGAGATTTCACACACGTCAGTGACATCGTCGCTGCCACGACTGGTGCAGCGGAGAGTGAAGACATCGGCGGCGAGGTCTTCAACATAGGGTTTGGCAGCAGAACATCCATTTCAGAGCTCGCTGAGAAACTGATCGTCTTGATGGGGCGGAGCGGGACGGTCAGACCCATGTACATCGAGGAGTCGAAGGGCGACTTTCCGGATACGCAGGCGGACAACAGGAAGGCTAAGAAGCTGCTCGGATGGAAGCCGAAGGTCAGCTTGGATGAAGGCCTGAAAGACTACGTCGAGTGGTACATCGCGTCGAAGGAGGTTGCAGAAAGAGCAAAATGAAGCAGGTAGTAGCGAGGGCTGGTAAGGTCGAGGTCGTCGATGTCTCTCCGCCTGTCTGCGGAGACAAAGGGCTCTTGGTAAGGACTGAGTTCTCACTCATTAGCACCGGCACGGAGTCTTGGGCCATAGGTTCGACTGAGCCCATCGGTACCTCGAGTGTTGTGAAGAGCTCTTCGCTCGCTGGGAAGGCTGTCAGACTCTCAAGGGAGGTGCTGCGACAGGAAGGTCTTACCGGTCTGCGCGACTACGCGAATGCGGTCAGGCACCCCGAGCTTCCCCTAGGATACAGCTCCTCAGGGGTGGTGGTCCAGGTGGGGAGAGACGTCACCGACATCGTCGTAGGGGAGAAGGTTGCGTGCGCGGGGGAAGGCAAGGCCTGCCATTCTGAGCTCGCTTCCGTCCCCAGGAGGCTCTCAGCCCGGGTCCCAGAGGGACTCTCGATGAAGGAGGCAGCTTTCTCGACCGTAGGTGCCATCGCTCTCCACGCGGTTCGGACTGCGGGCCTTCAGATCGGCGAGAGCGTCGGAGTTCTGGGCGTGGGGCTTGTGGGCAACCTGGTTGCGCAGATTGCGAAGGCATCGGGATGCCGCGTGGTCTGTCTCGACCTCCGCGATGACAGGCTGGAACTGACCAGAAGGCTTGGCATCGGCCTGTCTTTCAGGGTCGACGACCCGTCGTTGGCGTCTCATATCTCAGACTTCACGGGAGGCATCGGCCTCGACCACGTGTTCGTCTGTGCCGCCTCCACCAGCAGCGAACCAATCAACACCGCCGCTAAGCTTGCCAGGAGCCGCGGACAAGTTATCGTTGTCGGAAGGGTTGGGATGGAGGTAGAAAGGAAGGAGTTCTATCAAAAAGAGCTGAAACTACTGATGACCCGCTCCCTGGGTCCGGGTAGGTACGATCCGATGTACGAAGAAAAGGGGGTCGACTATCCGCTTGAATACGTGAGATGGACCCTGAACCGAAACATGGAGGCTTTCATGACGCTTGTGAAGTCGGGCCAGATCGACGTGGGGAGCCTGGTCGGCGGGGAGTATCTTCTCTCTTCAGCTGCAGAGGCTTACGATTCACTGAAAACCCAATCCAAGACTGCCGTGCTGCTCACCTATGAGCAGAGCGTGGAAATCGCGCAGAGAGGGACACCTGTGGTCGGAACGATGCAACCTCAGGGGAAGGGGAGGATCAACGTAGCACTCGTCGGCCCAGGAGCCTTCGCAAAGGAGACAATGATTCCCCTGCTAAGACGGAGCCCAGACTTTAACCTCAGGTGGCTGGTGTCCTCCGATCCTATCCACGCGAAGCAGCTCGAACGCAGGTACAGGTTCGAGAAGAGCACCTGCAACTACGACGATGCGCTGGCTGACAAGGACGTTGGGCTGGTTGTGGTCACGGCGCCGAACAACCTCCACTTCCCAATGCTGTCCTCCGCATTACGAGCAGGGAAGCTTACCCTCGTGGAGAAGCCACTCTGCATATCACGCGGGGAATTCGAGCAGCTAAAGGCGCTCCAGTCGGAGACAAAGATGCCTATCGTGGTCGGGTTCAACAGGAGATACGCCCCCTTGGTACTTGAAATTCAGAAGAGGATGAAGAAGATGGACGGCCCCTTCGTCATCAACTACCGAGTGAACGCGGGTTTCGTCCCTGCTAACAGGTGGTCGCAGGATCCCAGTGTTGGGGGCGGCAGGATAATCCATGAATGCTGCCACTTCTTCGATTTCTTCAACTTTCTGCTAGGGAGCGGCGAACCGAAGATTTCGGTGGAGACCGCGGGTGTCACGGGCTCAGAGACTGTGGCCAGGGACAACGTTTCTGTTGCGCTGCGGTACCCTGATGGTTCTCTGGCCAATCTCTTGTACGTAGCTCTGGGGAGCAAGTCCATGGACAGGGAGAGAGTCGAAGTCTATGGACAGAAGAGTTCAATGATTCTCGACGACTTCAAGGAATTGACGATCTACGATGCGGGCAAGAGTACGATAAGTCTACCAAGAAGTGACAAGGGGCACAGAGATGAGTTGGAACAGCTGGCTAGGTTGGCGAGGGGTCTACCGTCGTCGATTCTATCCACTGAGGAAGTCTTCTCAGCAACCGAGCTGACTTTCAGGGTGGATGAAGCATCAAGAAGGACACTTCAGGGCTAGGTAGTCTTCTAACGCAAAAATTCGCGAACTTCCAATTCGAGGTGGTGGGACCCAATGCCTCAGGCTGAACCATTTACTGAGCTGTATTCGCGAGTCGGACGGAATTCGAGGATCGCCGGTGTTGGTTTCATGATGGTCAGCATTCTGTTCCTAATCCTCTCTGTCTATGACCAGTTCATCGTCTTTGAGGTGGATTCCGTGGTGGCTTTTCTAGTTGCGGTCGTCCTGCTCTTCAGGGATCCCAGGGCGAGGGTCCAAGTCGGAGTCTTGGACGCGACGCTGCTTTCGTCCAGCCAAGCAATAGCGGAGCTGGCTTCCCATGCTAGAGGTTACACCTACGTGCCGCTGGGAGAGAGTGCGGAGGATGTCGTCGTCGTTCCCACTCATTCTGACTCTTTCAGCCCATCGACTCGGGATTTACGTCCGTCTCAAGAGAGGATCACTCCTCCCGGAAGAGCGTTGGCAACCCTGTTCCTCAGAGAGTCGGGGCTGACCCACGCAACTGTGGATGGGCTAGCCGCTTCCCTACCGCAAATCGTCCCTGAAAGTCTCGGTCTAGCCGATTCTCTGATCATACGCGACAAGGGCGACAGGGTAGATATCGTCCTGCGTAGCCCAGTATCAGTCTGCAGACCTAGGGCAGACGGGACCAGCCCGGCATCTCTCGGGGTGGTGGGATGCATTTTGGCTAGTTTCTTCGCCGTTCTCTACAGTAGTGCGACCAAGAGGTCAGTGGTCCTAGAGGACTGCGTTCGTGACGAGGCCGCAGAGACATGGACTATAGGTTTGAACTTTGGACCAGCGGTTCGAGTGACCGGCTGATGAGTAATTCAACGCTTGGGGTCATCACCAAGATTCTCACCCTCGTTCCCTTTGTGGTCGCACTCTATTTCTTCGATTTCACCAGGTTTGCTGTCATTTTCACGTCAAATCTCTTCGTGTTCTTCGTCACCTCGATCACTCTTTTCATCATGGGAGTGATCCTCAAGGCCAGGATCCTCAGGACGGCTCTGCAGCTCTCCAACGTGAGTTTTGCCTGGGGAGCGCTGCTGCTCGCATTCTCCGTAGCGGTCTATCTCTATGCCGCGTATTATCCAGGTCTAGCGTGGTATCGCTATGAATCGCTCTGCCTCCTAGTAGCTAGCTACGTAGCCTTCAGAATTGGGACTAAGGTCCTTAGGGTCATGTTTCCTCTACTCCTGATCTTGGCCTTCTCATTCGCGCCTGTGAGCCTCTTCCCGACTGCTGTCCGGACGTGGGTGGGAATAGGGGTCTTCTGGATTTTTTTTGTGGCATTCTTGGCTTACACGAGACTTAGGTTGCAGTCGATGTTGCTGCCCGCGGTGGTCGCAGGGATTGGGCTTTCGATGTGGCTGACTACCGACTACCTCCCCTTTGGTCTGCTATCCTACCTCTACGCCTTCTTGCCAGTCCCGATTCTAGTCCTGCTCATACCGAAGGCACGCGCTTACATCATGTTGCCCGACGCGAAGCCAGCCGGCAAGTGCTCCGGGCACACCCTGCAGGCTAACGGCTTCTGCTCCATCTGCGGAGCAAGGTTGTCCGCCCCTGCGGTTAGGGAGAACTTCGGTCCGTGGGGGCTCCTGGCTGTGGCAGGGGTGACGGTGCTCCTACTCTTCGCGAGCGTCCCGGTTCTGGCTTTCGTTGGAGGGGTTCCCTATGACGCGCGGTACACGCCGCAGGGATACTCTAATTCCGCGATTCCTGCAACCCCGAGCGGCTGGCAGGTGAATTCAACCAAAGTACAGGAATTCCCTGGAGCCGATGTTTACGCAGTAATCAAGGTGTACGTTCCTATTATTCATCCCGAGATAGAGAACTACACCGCGTATTATGAAGTGGCGGCAGGTCTGCCTGTGTCGAACATCCCGAATGGAGCTGAGGTCGCTGGCTGGAACAGAATTTCAAACGATTTCATGCAGTATGGGCCCTATCAAGGGTACCTTACCACCTACACAACCTCAGGTCGCGTGATGCTCTCCTACTCGGGGAGAACGCAGATGCTCTTCGTGAACGATGGGACCCCCCGGGAGTACTATGTCGGTTTGGGATTCGTGAGAGCCTTCAAGAACTCGAATGTGACCGCCGACTCGTCTCTGTTCGTTGGAGACATAAAGACGCTCTGGCTCCCGCTAATCAACGCCGACCTCTCCTATTCGACTTGGACAAACTTTCTCGGTAGAATGTACGATGGTGCGGTCTTCGTCACCCCGTTCCTGCTCATCGTATCATCGATCGGCGCGATGTTATGGTTTCTTGCCCAAGCGTCGAGGCGAGACGAGCGTCTTGACCGATTCCTGACCCTGTCATCGGTCCAGTCACAGAGCTCTTGGTCGACCCTTTCTCTCCTTCTGGCAAGAGAGAACCACGCCGGGACACCATTGGACCTTGCGAGTGATGAGAGGCGAGGAGAACTTCACGATGCCGAGGGCATCGGGGCCTCACTCAAGAGCCTGGAACAGCAGCATCTCGTGAGGAGACTCGTGGCTGAGGCAGGGTCTGACGTCGTCCTGGTCTGGAAGGCAGTGGTCTAACACGAGTAGAAACAGAGCAGCCCTGGGATGGGTGATCGTCGTGGCGGTCCTCCTTTTGGTGCTTCCGTCGGTTCCCCAGGGACGCGCCCGGGCTCCAGCCGATCCTTCGGTTGTAGTCTCGGTGGAGGTACATGAATCCGTAGTCTACGATTTCTACGGGAGCAGCGCCTCAACAGTTTACGGTTCTGTCAATGGGACAATATCTCCAATCGACACTAGTACGGCCATACAAGTCATCAGCAGTATTCGACCCTACTCCGCGAACCTCGTTTACGTGGCGAACGGCATTACGACCAGCGAACCCGAGGCCCCAACCTCGGTTTCGGCCCAAGTCGCCACGTATCCCTTGACCCTTCCCGCCCACACTACATCCTTCCAGTTTTCGATCGTGGGGTCGACGACCGGGGTTGAGTTACTTTGGAGGTACCTAGGAAGTGTGCCGGTCATCGAAGTCACCGGCTTAAGCGTAACACCGAGCTACGCCACTCGCATTGTGATCCCGTCCGGGACTATCTTATCTCAAGAGTACGGACCGAGAGGAGGGTCTCTACCTCTCTCGTACACGGTCTCCCCAAGCAGCGAAAGTGGTTATTCTTCGTACGCTGTCCAGCAAGGGGTCAGCCTCTTAGTTCTTCAATCAGACCTGTTCCTGCCCGCGAGCATCGCGGTCACTAGCGCGGCGCTCGTGATAATCGCGCTGGCCGCCTTGGGCCTATTCGGTCGAGGGAGGCGGATCCTTGAGAGATTGAGATTCAGTCTGCTCAGTCTAGTCTCAGTACTGCACGTCTCTTCACTGCGCAGACTACGTCCTGGCTTCGGATTCAGGAACCTTTTCCAGCCGAGAAAGCTGCTCGCCCTCTTCCTGCTGTGCGCCCTTCTCATGGCCTCGGCCGCGGCCATCGGAGGGCCAGACTCGAGGCTGAAGGCGTATGTCGTCGCTGACCCTTCCGACGCGGCTAGCATACAGAAAGACCTGCAGCATGTCGCGGAGAACAACCTTGTCATTACTCCTGCTCAGGATTACACAGACTTTGCGGTCATGTCGAGCGTGGGGCAGTTCGAGCTAGTCGTGTTCTCGAGTTATCCATCCGCTGGCTTAGCGGAAATCCAAGGATTCATCGTAGGAGGTTTGACGAACGTCCCTGTCATAATGATCGACAACAGCACAAACTCAGCGCTTGCCAACCTGGTCGAGACTACCTATCCTGGAAAGTTCCTACGGGTCCAAAACGCCAGCGCCTTGAGTTCCGGAGAGCAACAGGAGCTGGCCAGTCTTCTCCGCGCATCCACAAGAACAAACCTGTTCGGTCTGAATTTGAGTATAGGTGATTTCGATGCGCTGGTGGCATTCGAAGCGGTTCTCTCGATTCTGTTGGTCTTCATCGGTTTCTGCTACCTTGGGTCGCTAGCCTCAGAATCCTCTTCTCTGACAGATCTAACTCATACCATCTCTGTTCTGGGCGCAGGGATCTTCGTGTTCGTCTTCAGCGAAGCCCTCTACGTGACGGTAAGTTCCTTGCTGGCCTTCCCTCTTTCTCTGCATGCGGTGACCTCAGGCTCTCATTACATCACTGCCGTCGGCCTCCTGGGCTTTGGAGGGGGAAGCACGCCCAGGCTGGCTGCCGGGTTTCTAGGGGTTCTAGTCGGCGTGGTAGGGACACGTGGGAGCCCTCCGATAGAGAAGAGCGACCTTGCGCTCGTCCTGGGGATCGGCCTGTTCCTCCTCGCCAATCCTTTCTCAATTGGCCAATTCGTATTCCAGGCGCTCTTTCTCTTCCTCCCGCTGGGGAACTTAGCCTTCGGGGCTGCCTACGCCAGCTCCTTGTCGCTCAAAGGTTTCATTTACGGGGTCGGCTCGGCGTTGGGAGCGGGTGTCACGCCCACCTACCTGATGTCTGCAGGCAAGATACTCTTCTTCGCGGGCCTTGTCCCGCTCGCGTATCTGAGGAAGATGGGGAGGACGACCATGGTGATCGCACTACTCTTGGTCGCCTTATTCGTGGGAGATGGTGGGGTCCGCATCGGAGAGATGACGCCGGACAAGACCATCGTTGCAATCCTCCCGGGTCTCGTCGTCGGTTTCGCATTTGCGTTTCTTATACTAGTGCTGGCCTCAATCGAGAAGTACGTGAGAGGGGTTTAGAGATCCAAAGGCTAGAACCGGTAATCAGGCAGCTACGTCTGGCCGGGATCGTGGGGTACTCGCTGCTGGTCATGGCAACGGTCCTTCCTGAGGCGATGCGCTTTTCGAACGTGGTTGTGGTTCCGTACTACCTCTTCGTCCCTGGCTATTCCGTGGCACTGCTCCTTCTCCAAAGAGGGACTGTCATCGATAGAATCTTCTACTCAGTTGTTTGGAGCATGGTCATCTTTGCGTCTCTCTATTCCATAGAAACAGTAGTGCCTGGGTCCACGGTCATCCCGCTGAACGTCATCATCCCATACCTTACCATAATTGTGTTCGTCTACGATCATTTCCAAGGAAGGTAAAGACGTCGCGACTTTTGCGATAGACGCCTTCAATCACCGTCACAGGAAGTAAGCCCTTGAAGGTACTTCTCGTCTCCTCCTCGTTCTTCCCCAAGATCGACGGTTCCACGAGGTGTGTCTATGACCACGCCAGGGGTTTGGCTGCGGAGGGGCACGTCGTCTACCTGATCACCAGAGGAATCGAGGGTGCACGGAGAGCTGAGAACCTCGATGGCATAAGGATACGCCGGACTTCCATGTCTTTCAGGTCCGGGACTCCCCTGAACAAGCTCTGGATGATGCTCGAACAGGTCATCCTCATCATGGTGCTCAACAGACGAGTGCGCTTCGACGTGATTCACGCCCACGGGTACTCCTCCGGTTTCGCCGCTCTGCTCTGCCGATACGTGTACCGCGTCCGGCTCGTAATTACGACTCACGGGACCGAACTCCTCTGGCCGAAGCGGCTCTGGTGGAAGAGCGAAGCCGAGGTCAAACTCGGGCTCTTGTTCGAAAGGTTCGTCTTGGAACACTGCGACGTCGTCATTGCCCAGTCCGATGGAGTGAAGCAGTACATGCTGCGCATCTACTCTCCTGACCTAGAAAGCAAGATCAGGATAGTGCACACCGGCGTGGACCACAGGAAGTTCCGGCCTCCATCACGCGTGATCCCCTCCAAAGTGATTCTGTTCGTTGGGGCCTTGTCTGAGATAAAGGGGGTGGGCGGGCTCATCGACTCCTTCGCTCAGGTTCACAGTGAGATACCGGAATCGAGGCTGGTGCTCGTTGGCGCCGGGCCCAGGGGCGGCATCTACAGGGAGCAAGTGGAAAAGCTGAGACTGAAAGACTCGGTCAGGTTCGAGGGCGCTGTCAGGGACGATGCCAGGCTGGCGCGCCTATACTCTGATTCGGACATCGTCGTTCTGCCGTCCAACGTTGGCGGCCCGATATCCTGCACCATAATGGAGGGGCTGAGCTGCGGGCGTGCGGTCATCTCCACGAACGTGCCCGGTGGGATCCCGGACGTGCTCAACGGAGGCGTCGGGCTTCTCATCGAAAGGGGAGACTGGAGCGCGCTCACTGAAGACCTTAGGAGGCTGTTGACCGACGGGAAACTCCTTTCAATGACCGAGACGCGCGCTCGGACCGCAGTGGAAGAGAAGTACACGCTCGATTCGATGATATCCAAACTGACCGAGATCTATGCAGAGGTCAGCCGCTAAATGAACGCACAATTCCGCAAGAGCGTCGAAGGCCTTCGGTTTCTTGTTACTGGTGGGGCGGGCTTCATCGGGTCGCACATCGTCGGCGCGCTGCTCGACAACGGAGCGAGGGTTGCGGTCCTTGATGACCTCTCGAACGGCAGGGAGTCGAACCTGCCGAAGGGGAATCCGGGACTGGAGCTGTTTTCAGGAGACGTGAGGACCTTCGGCCTGGACTCGCTCGGGAAGGTGGACGGAGTGTTCAACGAGGCAGCCAGGGCGCTGTTACCTTCGTTCGAGGACCCGCTTACGGACGTGGCCGTGAATGCTGGCGGAACCGCCAGAGTGCTCGAATACGCTCGAAAGTGCGGCGCAAAGGTGGTCCATGCTTCTTCAGGAAGCGTCTACGGCAACCCTGTCCACATCCCGATCTCCGAGGACCACCCCGTGAGACCAATCTCCCCCTACGGCGTCAGCAAGCTCGCCTCCGAGTACTACTGCCTGATGTACAAGAGCGAGTTCGGAGTGGACGTGACCGTCCTCAGGTACTTCAACGTCTACGGTCCTAGGCAGACGGTCAGCGAGGAGATGGGCGTCATCCCCATCTTCGTGAAACGCGCACTTGCGGGTCAACCGCTGCGGGTCTTCGGGGACGGCAAGCAGACGAGAGATTTTCTAAACGTGGCGGACGTGGTGAGGGCCAATCTCCTGGCGTTCAGGGCTAAGGTTTCGGGTTCGATAATGAACATAGGGGGAGGAGGGCGGGAGATCAGCATCCTCGAGCTCGCCGAGAAGGTGGCAGGCACGTGCGGTTCCAAGAGCGAAGTCGTCCATGCCCCTCCAAAGCCCGGAGACATCAGGCGGCTCGCCGCGGACAGCTCGAGGGCCAGGGACCTCATCGGGTACACGCCCACGGTCACAATAGACGAAGGGCTGAAGTCGTATATCGAATACGCAAAGCGCTAGTCCCAGGAAGGTCTGCTACCTGGCACCCGACGTCCCCATCCCGTACCCCAGCGGTGCTGCAGTCCATGTCGCCGAGGTGGCAGGTTCTCTCCACGAGATCGGTCACGATGTCCACGTCATAGCGAGGAGGAGCAGCTACAAGGAGCCCAAGGTCGAGCTCATCGACGGCGTGACGATACACCGAGTCAACAGGTTCATCCTGAGGCCGGGGGGACGAAGAGCATCTTCGGGCTCACATGGCGTCGGTTCTCGGAGCGCGGTAGGCTCTCTGTACTACCTTTACCTGCGGACCATATTCATGGTCTACGCATCGCTGGTGGCGAGACGTGTGATAGGGCGCTACGGTCTGGACGCGATCGTAGAGAGGGAGACTTCGTTCGGAGCCGGTGGCCTCGCCTCGCTCCTCACGGGCAAGCCATTGGTCCTGGAGATAGTTGGCCCGCGTTACAGCCGACTGAGTGCACGCTTGAGTTCGAGCATCCTGTACTATACTGATTCCATGCTTCATGACTGGGTGGACAGAAGAAAATGTGTGAAAGTCACGGCTGGCGTAAATCTGGGACTCTTCAGGCCGGACCCCGATGCCCGAAAACTCATCAGGTCAAAGCTCCACCTTAGTGACGACCCTGTGGTAGGCTACGCCGGCTCTTTCCAGGAATGGCACGGCGTGGACGCCACCCTGCATGCAGCCTCACTGTTGAAGGGAAGGGGTACAAGGGTCGCCCTCTTGCTTGTCGGTCCGTCCTTCGAGCCGTACGTTTCAATCGCCAAGGAACTAGGAATATCTGAACTATGCACGTTCGTAGGTCCGGTTGGCTACAGGGACGTCCCCGCGTACATCAACGCTTGCGACATATTGGTCGCGCCCTATGACCCTTCGAAGGTCCCGATGCGCAGAGAATTTGGAATTGGCTCCCCGATCAAGGTGCTGGAATACATGGCCTGCGAGAAACCCGTGGTTTCGACGTCCGTGCCCCCGATCGACTCGATGTTGGGAGGTTCCGAGGCGATCGTGTTGGTGGAACCGGGCGACCCTGCCTCGCTCGCCGACGCCCTTGAAGGGCTGATTCTCGACCCTGGGAAGGCTGCCCGAATGGCAAAGAACGGGAGCAGGCTGGTGGCCGAAAGATACTCCTGGGCGTCTTTCACCCGCGTCCTCTCGTCCCAGATTGCGGCGGCGTGAGATTATCGCGTCGGGCCAGCTTGTCTCCGTCGTCGTCCCGCTCTACAACGCTGAGAAGGACGTCCCGTCGATCCTCGGCGAAATCAGGAAACAGACCTACCAGAACATCGAAGTGACAGTAGTTGACGACGGTTCCACGGACCAGACGCTCTCCGTCGCAGCCAAGGCGTGCAGCGAGATGTCCGACGCCAAGGCAGTCGGGACCAATCACGGAGGAGCCTCCCATGCAAGAAACGTCGGTCTCCAGGCCTCTCGCGGTGGCACGGTCTTCTTCATGGAAGCGGATTGCACCTATGGCAAGGACTACATCAAGAAGGCCGTCGACTTCCTGGATGCGCACCCTGAGATGTCAGCAGTCTGTCTAACGGGCGCCCCTCTCAAGCTGAGGCACACTCTGGCGGTGGAATGCATAGACGTCGAAAACAAAGTCCAGCACAGGCTGCTCAACGAGGGCAAAATCAGACCATTCTACGCCTGGGTCTACAGGAGACAGGCCATCTTGAGCATCGGCGGGTTCGACGAGAAGCTCTTCCAGGGAGAAGACAAGGACCTCTTCCGAAGGTTCGAAGCAGCAGGGTACAAGGTGGGATGGATACCGGGCGTCCACTGGTGGCATAAGCGCGATCAGACGCTGCGTGAGCTGACAGGCAAGTGGTTCTCAAGGGGAAGGATGCGACTGCTCTACTCGCTCAAGCACAGACTCTTCGGGGAGATAATGCGCACCCTGGCGCCACTGTGGCTCACGATAGTAGGAATCCTGGTCGCGCTCGCGGTCCCTCTGTTGGGTTTAGGAATCATTGTGGTCGTGGCAGCGGCCGTGTTTCTCTATTCTCTCAGGAACGTCTACATCTCCTGGCCCCTGGTCGCCCGAAAGCGAGTGTACATTGGATATCCGTTATTCGTCCTTGTCAGGAACTTCTCGACGGGACTGGGCTATTCCTGGGCTCTGGTCGCAATCACTGTGAGAAGACTTGAAAGCAAAGAAGTCAGCTGGAACAGCGTTTGAGGCTTGGAGCAATTGACCCGAGGCCCGACGAGGCTGTCAAAGTGAACCCCAGTCTGAGGGTATGCAGACTTGTGTCCGACTACCCTGTCGGGGGAAAGCCCACTTACGGGCTGCAGCCCGTCTACTACTACCTTTCACGGGAGCAGGCCAGGATGGGCCACGATGTCCAGGTGATCGCTCCCAGGGTGGGTAGCCAACCGACTCACGAAATCACTGAGGGCGTCGAGATACACAGGGTGATGAAGCCTTTCACATACGGAGCGCGTCGCCTACTGAAGAAGCTGACGGACGATGGAAAGGACTCCGTGGTGCACTCTCATGCCACAGCTGGGTCGTATGCCCTGAGGTCGATCGTCGAGCTGAGTGCTCCGATCGTGTCTCATGTGCACGGGACGACACGTTCGGCTTACATGCCTACAAGCTTGGAGTTCGAAGGGATGAGACTCGGCTACTCGCACGTGAAGGTCACGCTGGCGTACATCAGGGAGATGATGGCGTGGAGCAGGGCAGACAGACTAGTGGCAGTCAGCACGGCTGTCAGGGACGACCTCGTCGCAAGGTACAAGGTCCCTGAATCGAAGATTGACGTGGTTCTGAACGGCGCGGACCCCGACCTCTTCAGGCGCGTCCCTGACGCGAAGATGCCCGCTCTCCCCGGTCTGGAAGGCAAACATATCGTGCTGTATGTAGGGCACTTCGGGCTTCGGAAGGGAATCTTGAACCTGATCAGGGCGATGAAGGACGTCACGACAGAGGTGCAGGGCAGCATTCTCGTATGCGTCGGAGGCGTGCCAGCCTGGCTTGGAAAGGGAGACTACTGGGCGTTCTTGAAGGGGTTCGCCCGAAGGTGCGGGATAGAAGACAAGGTCTTCCTGCTTGACAAGGTCCCGAACGAAGCGTTGCCGGCGTATTATTCTGCCGCAGAAGTGTTCGTGCTTCCATCCTACTATGAAGCGTTCGCGAAGGTTGTCATCGAGGCAATGGCATGCGAGACTCCGGTCGTCGCCACTAGGATGGGCGGGAACCTTGACGCAGTCGGTTCTGATGCGGGGCTCTTGGTGAGGTTCGGCGATACGGGTGGGATCGCCAGGGCGATAATCACACTACTGCAGGATCGTCAACTTGCCAAGAAAATGGGTGCCAAGGGGAGGGAGCGAGTATTGCAGAGCTTCACCTGGCGCGCGGTCGCGACGAGGATTGAAGGGGCGTACGCGAAGGCGCAGGCGGAAAAGAGACGCTGAATTGGCTCTGGGACAACCGCTTGCCGTAGGCCTGCTAGCGCAGGGAACCCTTTACGACGATGTCGTCAAGGAGATGCTCGACCATCAGGGAGTATGCTACGAAACGATCGGGCCCGTGTCTGACGGGAAGCAATACCCGGTGGTCCTCCTTCCCGAGGAGTCCGACATCGCGTCCCAGCGCGCACTCGCTTTCTGCAGAACCAAAGAGAACGTGATCGTTGTCCAGAAGATTGCCGATCTTGAAAGGATTCGCCGCTGCCTGTCCGGAATCGAGGACAATGAACGGGATAGCTTTGAGGTTCTGGTAAATGTAGCCGAATCTCAACTGTTGCAGGCCATTAGAGAGGGGATGGAGAGAGCGGGGGTCCCGTTGGTTGTGAAACCGTTCTGGCCGCATGGGGAGGCTGCGTGTCTAGTTATGACTCATGACATTGACTGGCTCCGCTATTCACCTTTTCACATGGCGGTCCACAAGGGGACTGTCGGTTTCCCAGGAAAGGTCCGTGCCGCCGTCCTAGCCCTTGGGGGAAGGAATTTCGGCTGGAATCTTCAATTCCTCGTGGAGCCACATTCTGGTATCCGACCAAGACCCACATTGTTCTTCCGAACGAGTTACGAGGGCGACGCTGACCTCTTCGAGGATGCGGTGAGGGTGATCAAGGAAACGGGGAGCGAGATGGCAATTCATGCAGCCCACGACTCTCACTTGAGAGAAGACAACCTGAGGTCTGAGCTTGAGGCGTTCAAAGCCCATACAGGTGATTTCCCGAAGGGGTTGAGATACCACATCCTAAAATTCAAGGTTCCGGACACGTGGATCATCGAGTCTCAATGCGGGCTGGAATACGATGCCACGTTTGGGCGTAACCGCTTCTTCGGCTTCCGCCCTGAGGTCTGCTATCCGTACCGTCCTTTCGCAACGAAACGGCTGGACATACTGGAGTTGCCGACGAGTTTCATGGACTGGACCGCTCTGAACCGAGATCTTAGGGGCAAAGAAATCTTGGAAATCCTCGAGAACCTAATGAAAACCGTGGAGCGCTTCCACGGCGTGCTCGTGGTCAATTTCCACAACACCTATCTCAACAGGGACACTTTTCCTGATATAGTGGACGCATACGAATGGGTCCTGAAAAGGGCCGATGGGCGGTATTGGATGGCCTCCGCACAGGAGTGCGCTAGCTGGTGGAAGGCTCGTCAGGCGGCCACTCCCCACCCACGCCTGCTAGACAATGGTGGTGTCGGTTGGGACGGCGAGATGCAGCTAATGACATTCAGGGAGACTGGCGAAGAACGATTGGCCCGGCCGTCGGAGGTCAGCGTCTACTGACAACCATTAGGTCGGTAACCTTCCTGACCTATCACTACCCCCCCGAAATAGGGGGGATTCAGACGCGGATTTCACGCTATGTGGAGGAATTGCTAGCCACGGGCATTAAGGTGACCGTGATTTTTGTGACATCAGACGCCAAGACTCTATCGTACTCACGAAAAGGGGGGTTTGTACTGATCAAGTGCCCGGGTGGCGAAGGAAATCTGGGGACGAACACAAGTCTGTTGGCGACGGAGTTTATACGTTCATCACCTGATGTGATTCACGTATTCACGGGAGCGTCCACTCTCCTCGGGATGTTCGCCCTCCTCTGCGGGAGACTTTTCCGGAAGTCCTCAGCGATGAGCGTGTTCGGCCGGGAGGACGTGGCGCTTCCTTCTAGGATATCTCGGACTATCCTTCTAGTGTCTGCCTCTCTGGCGACCTCAATATCGACTAACTCTGAGGCGACGAGAGGCCTTCTGCCCCCCTGGGTCCTCGATAAGTCGCATGTCCTGCTTGGTGGTTCGGACTGGATGCCCGCCAGCGCGGCTGCAGTCGCGCATGACTCCTCGGTCCTCTTCGTCGGGCGACTCGTCAGGAGAAAGGGCGTGGACGACCTGCTTCACGCGTTCGCTGAGGTGAGGTCTTTCGTTGCGGAGGCGAAGCTCGTGATCGTCGGGGACGGTCCGGAGAGAGAGAATCTCGAAAGGGTAGTGGTCGAGCTTGGCCTCTCCGGAGCGGTCCGTTTTACAGGGACTCTTCGCGGCGAACGGCTCCACGAAGAATACGAGAAGTGCGATGTCTTCGTCCTCCCCTCCAAGGCCGTAAAGGAGGACGAGGCCAGCGAAGGACTCGGACTGACCCTTGTCGAAGCGGCCATGCACGGGAAGCCTTTGGTCGGGACGACCCACGGTGGTATACCAGAGGTTATCCAAGACGGCATCAACGGGTTGCTCGTGCCACCAGGCGATTCGCATCTGCTGGCAGAAGCTATAACGAAACTGGTGAAGGACAAGGAGTTGGCGAGGAAGATGGGCGAGAATTCATTCAAGAGTGCTCAATCGCTGTACACCTGGAATGCCGCGACGGACAGACTCCTCCGGTCGTACGGGGGGCGCGTATGAGGAATGGCTGCCATGAGAAGGTCCGGAACCGGCCTAACGTCTATGCTGGTCGTGGCTGCTTTCATTATCTTGCTTGCCTCCCCCATTGCGTTTCAGGCCGCTCAGTCTGTCTCGGAGCCTACGGTTTCGACCTCCTCATCTTACGCCGACTACGCCCTGGCTTCCCTGAATTCCAGCACTCCACTTACGCAGAGTACTCTCTCGGCCCTCACCGGTGGAAACATGACCCTGTCGAGTTTCGAGAAGGTCATGCAGAACCAATATCTGCCCTACGGAACAAGGCAGATCCTCCTTGACATCGGGTGGCAGAACTATCCGGTGGGCAGCATCCCGTATGAGCCGTGGGTCAATACTTGGCTCACGGCATCTGATGTCATGGGGGTTCAGGACGTAATCTGCACTGGCCAGCTCACCAGTGCCGGGGTGGGGTCGCAGTGGGTTCGTAGCCTGCTTCAGCTCGACCCCTCCGCGCAGACCTACTACATCAACGGGACAGCAGCGGCGTTCGTCTCCTACAACGACCCCATTGTCGCAACGTTCCTTGAACGCGACCTCTCGATCATCTACTCGTACTACGGAAGCCACACCAGTTGGGCGGGCATAGGGACTGGCGCGCCCAGCAATAACCCGTATGGGAGCTCGACCCAGTTCATGCCGCTGATGGGATACTCCAACACTACAGTCACGGACTTCGTCAACACGGTGTACTACGCGCAGGATGTCAACGCGAGCGGTTACCTCCCCAACGGAACGCTCGACCCTCTCTGGTCCTCGTACAAGGCCGTCCCACCTTCGATCGTGCTGTCGTCCGGGCTCTGGATGACCTCCAGTCCCGCCAACGTCTACGGCGCTGGAGGCGAAGCCAGCTTCATCGAGATGCGCCTCCAACTCCTTCGAAGCGAGAGCGTCCTCCAGCTCGGATGGTATGGCGACAAGGTCGGCATCCCCGGACCTCTTCAGATTCAGGTACTCGGCGATCGAAGCGGCAGCCCTAGCAGCGTGGCCTACGGCAACACCACGATGAGCGGATCGGATGTCAGCTCTACGGCCGGATGGCAGATGTCCGGTCCCATCGCTGGCAACTTCTCCGCAGGATACTATTGGGCGATTTTCTCGAGCCCGACCAGCGACAATGCCCGCTACTATGAGATGCACTTCAACGACTATCTGGTTGGCAACGACACGGCCCTGGCGCAGGAAGCGTACGTAGGGCCGGGGTTCCAGCGTGGCTCCTCGATTCTCTGGGTCAAGGATTCGCTCGGAACCGACGTGGTGATCTATCCCTACGTCCAGGCGGACACGGGCCCCCTGACGACGCAGACCTTTGTCGCCTCGAGTCGCTACACCTTCAATACCGTCTTCCTCTTCCTCTCCGACCGCGTCTTCGACCCGACGAACGGAACGCTCGCAGTGAGTGATATGACGGCTGGTAACACGACACTGGCGACGGGCGTGCTCTCGCAGAACCTCATCCAAGGTCTCCAGAATTGGACGCCCATCGAACTCAACGGGTCGGTCACTACGATACCTGGCCACACCTACCTGCTCGCAATCAGCGAACCCAACGCCGGCTACTCATGGAGGGTTGTGATGAGGGGGCTCTTCACGAACCCGCCCGCTGCAGGCTTCCAGAATCAGTCCCGCTATTGGCTCTTCGAGCTAGGAAACATCGTATGGGGGCAGGGCCGATATGACTTCGGTGGGCTGACGACGAACGGCAACGATGCCGTCACTAGTGGCTACATGGACGCGGTGAGGGTCACTCCGTCCAGCAACGAGTCATTCACCTCGGTGCGGATTCTGATGGCGAGCAACACCCAATCGGGCAACTACACGAGCGGGACCTTCAGCGTGGGCCTCTGGGCAGGAAGCCCGGACGGGTCCCAGCCTGTCGGCCCGCCCCTGCGGCAGGTGAACATCCCGGCCACCAAAGTGCCCGCAAACGGCTTCCTCAGCGTCTCGGGGTTCAGCCAAAGCGTCGTCGCCGGGCGTAGCTACTGGATAGTCTTCTCCGCGAACTCCACGGAGCGTTTCACCATCGGGAGGATGTCTGGGGCTCACGCTTACCTCGTGAAGGCTTCACCCGACGATGGGGTGCACTGGTACGAGCCCCGCGAGGGTCCCACGGAGTTCGCGTTCGTGGCCTCCTTCTCTAATCAGAGCCTTGGGAACTTCATAGAGGGATTCCTGGGTGTAACACTCACCCCCAATTCCGAGTTCGCGCAACCCTTTGTCGCTTCGAGTGACACACAGGTCGACGGCGTATTTCTTGGCCCACTGAGTCCAGGTCCGGAGATCAGAGTCTCGATAAGCCCGGATACAGGACAGGGCAAGCCATCTCTTGCACCTATGGCCTCCGGGGTCTTTGACACAAGCAATATCACCCTTGATTATGGACTTCAATTCGTCCAATTCTCCTCTGTCGCGAATCTCCAACAGGGGCAGAAGTACTGGCTCGAGGTCACTTCTCTAGGCGGCAACTACGGCCTCCCGCTGATCGAGTACCTCCCCTCGGCACCGGGGGTGCCCAAGAACACCCCTGCCCTACTCTCATCGGACAATGGTCTGACGTGGGTGAAGGTGTCGAACGACACGAGTCTTGTCCTCTACTCCCTGGCGTCGCCTGTGACTCCCCTTCCCACCCCAAGCACGAGCGCGATCGTCAGCGACCTTGCTTCGTACCACTCCTCCTCCGTGCAGAACGGCATCCTTCGCGGCTGGAACGCCTTCACGGAGGCCTCGAGACTGAATCTGTACAGCAAGGTAACGTCTTGGCTGAGCAACGCAACCGGCAAGCAATTCCAGTTCTTCACCTCGGCCGACGCGAACGTTGTCGTCCAGTTGAAGCCCGCTGACCTTACGGTGCTCAACAAGAGTGAGCAGAGCACCACATGCGCCAGCGCAGCGGACAGTCTCATGTCCCAGATGCCCTTCTCTGGCCAGCAGTTCTTCAGCGAAGGCGACCTGAGCTCTCACCGTTGCGCATCAACCCTTCGCCCTCTCGCGGCCCTGCTCAGCCAGATGACCTACGTAGGAGAAACCTACGGCACTTCCACCGGGGAGCATGTGCTCTTGGTTGGAGACTCCCAGGCCAACAACCTGAGCAGGGTGCTCTCTGTCGCTTACGATTGCACCTACACTCAGCTCTCGCTCGACCCCAACCTCGGCGACGAGGCGAACCTCGCCCAGTACAAGGCCATCCTCTGGACATCGGAAGTCGACCCATTCGGGTCCAGCAACCTCACGCAGAGACTCGTGACCTATGTGGGGAACGGGGGAGAGCTGATCGTTCACCTGACCGATGGGAAATCGTCCACGGTAGCTGATCTGTTGAGTTCACTCCCGAATCAAGGCTCAGCCGGTCAGCGGGGCGCAGACGCCGCATTCCTCAACACTTCGACCCTGCACACAAGCTATGGGGACCTCCTCTCAATTTCCAACATCTCGAACTCTAGCGTTCTCGCGACATCTGCAGGCCTCACACTAGGGGTCCACAGCTACGGCCAGGGAAGGTTCGCATTTGTGGATTTGAGCTCTCCCGCCTTCTCCCAGGTCTCGGACCTCTCAACGCTCCTTTCAAATCTCATCTCAGAATCCAACGGGAATGGTAGCCCATTCTGGTACAGTTCAATGCCGTCCGGAACACAATCGCTGCTGCTCTTTGCTATCCTCGGGAGCAAGGGACTCCCTGTGCTCGTGTGGTTCGTAAACCCGAGCAACTCTCCTGCGAGCGTTTCCCTCGACCTCAACAGCTCTTACTACGGGCTCTCATCCTCTCTGAAAACGGTTGACCTCAGTAACATGAGTGTCAGGTCCTCACCGGGACCAGTAGCACAGATACGCGTCGTGGTTGCACCGTACAGCTGGGATCCCATTTACATCGTCAACTCCCACGCGACTTGGCTCACTGACTACACCAATGCGCTACTGAAGGGGGAGTTCGTCTACCCAAACCAGTCTTTGCACGACCTCCTTGGAGCCGTCGGGCAGACGACTATTGCTGTGATCTCCTCTAATTCCAACGTAAGCGAGGTCGTCCTCAATGATAGGGGTCAATTGCCTGCGCTCTTGGATACGAGTGCCCTAGTCGGCGCATCGCAGGGTTGGTACTTCGATCTCAGTACGAACACGCTCTTTGTGAAGTACACTGCCACGGGGCTCGACACGCTGAGAGTCCTCACATCGCCGGCCAAGACGCAGACAATGCCAGTCCCCGTGGGCGCACTCGTCGATGCTCTACTCCTATTCATCGTTGTTGAAGTCTCACTCTTCGCCTTTGTCATGTTTGTCAGGCCGGCCAGGAGAAGACGGGTCCCTGGGGGATAATCAATGATTGGTTCAATCACGCCAAGGTACCGCATCTGCGTCACTAACAGGAATAGCCTAAAGACCGTACTGGCGTCCCTGGAGAGCATCCTCAATCTCATCCACCGCACCCGTAATTCTCCCGTCGGGTCCACTCGAATGCTCTGGCAAAGTGTCACTGTCTCCCGTGTTATTGTTTGCAATAGAAAAGCGGCGATTATCAAGTGGTTTATCTGGACAGCGAGACGTTTGCGGAACGTGTCCCGTTGATTAGAAAGAACTTAGGCAGAAAGAGTTTATCAGGTTGGAAGCCACTCGGGGGATTCGTAGGTCTTGGCGGACTACTCGATATGCATGTTGTGTTACAACGATGCGGAACGGTTGAAAGAAAGCCTTGACAGCATCCTCGAATTCTCCGACTTCGCTTCGGTTGAAGTCATAGTAGTAGACAACCTGAGCAGTGATGGATCCCGGGAGATACTCTCGGACTATCACCAGAGAGGAGTGATCAAATGTATTGAAAGAAGGTGCACCCGAGGAAGGGGCAGGCAAATTGCCCTTGAAGGGAGCCGCGGTAAGTACATACTCGCACACCTAGATTGTGACGATGTCTTCTCTCCTACTGGGATAAGAGACCTCCTGACCCTGTATCACAGGGATTATGAGGGAATGATGTTGGTGACGAAAAGAACAAATGTCGATGAGCGGTCAAACATAACGATTGGCCCGAGTGACTTGTTCCGCAGCCTGGGTTGGCGGGACATCAATTGGTTCGAAGATTGGGATCTTTGGAATAGAGCCAGGGCCATGGGTAAGTACAAGTTCCTGGATTACCCCGATTCCTTTCCACCGCACAAATTCATCAATGTCAGGATATCCAGAAGAAGAAGGCTCTTGAGTCGAAACGTGATGACTTTCGGCAGGTACAGGGACATGTACCGAATCGGTAGACCAGTCTTTCCCAAAGGCAAAGCTCCTATCGGTCAACGTCTGCTCTTCAATCTGGCTCGAGCAGACGTCTTTCTCAGCCGCTCCAAGCTTGAGCCGGTCCCCGATCCCTCTTTCGATTCAAACAGGGCTTGATGTTCCTTCACCTCTAGCGGGGGCCTGCTATTCACGTCGAACGGGAAGCAGGCAGGCAGACCGCGGACCCATGCTGAACTTGAGGAAAAATGATTCAGAATCTATAGTGTGCCTCGACACGGCTTAAAAGAAAAACTGGGGCCAGTTTTGTTCTCTTGTCGCCACGAAATTGCCGGCGCCATAGCATTATCATCGCAATTGGCATGCTGGTGTTGATCGCGGCTCCGCTCGTCACAAACATTACTGTCTCGCAACAATCGGTTGAAGCCCGGATCACTTCGCAAGCCCCAGGTTACCTCCAGAACGTTTCCACCTACGGGACGGGGTTGAGCGGAGGCCCAGTAGTCATGGACACATCCGAGCTTGCCGCCCTAGAAGGCAGCCCAGCTTCGTTTGCGAACATGGAGCTGAACATCTCACGGTACTTCGTGCCAATGGCTATCGACCTCGTGTTTTTGGATATCGGCTGGGGAAACGACGCCAACACTTCGACGACTTTGGTGGCGAGTGGCTACAGCCCGCTTGTGGCGAATTGGTTGCAGGCAGGCCAGTTGTATGGCATCAAGACCATCTTCTTCTTCACGCAGCTTGGTTACCTGTTCTCGGCCCCCAGTTGGGACCAGGACTTCCTGACCGCGTACCCAGCGGCTGCGACCGACGACAGCGCGGGCGTCAGCATACCGTTGGATAGTTGTGGTGCTGGCTGTACCACACCGAGTGGGTTCAGCATCTCTTCCCCTGGTCTATATCTTCAGTTGAGGGAGGACATCGAGCAACTCTTCAAGTGGTACGGTGGCTACACCAGTTGGGTCGGCATAGGCGAAGGCGCGACGGGCGACAGGAACTACTATGCCAACAGCGGAACCTCGATTAAGAGCCAGAGGCCGTGGGACAACGGGACAATCTACACGTTCGCGCAGAGCGCCTTCTTCCAGAGGAACATCAACATGGCGACGGGTGACTACGCTGGGACGAGCACTCTCAGTAAGGTGTGGGAGATGTTCGTTGAATATGGGCAGGAGACTTCGTATTCGGTCGGATATGGCTACACTAGCGAAACCAGCAATCCGATATACTTTGGTGAAAGCCTGACAGAGAGTTTTTCCGTTCCTGCGGGGACCCAATACAACGGCTTCCAACTGGAAGCATGGCTAGGTTACACAGGGACGCCCACCGCAGTGCTGACGGAATCACTACAGGCCAACTACAGCGGGCACTTCGAGACGATAGAGACGGAGACCATCCCGAGCTCTGCGATAACGCCGATCGGATGGGCGGGTGTTCAGTTCACCTCCACCCTCGTTCCGACCGCCACCTACCAGGCGGTCTTCACGAGCACCACGAGTTCAGCCGACTACTACACGGTCGGCAGCGACACCTACGGTTCTGGGTCGATCCTGTGGGTCAAGAGCCTGGCAGGGGCCGACATTGTGATATACCCGTACATCATCGAAGCAAATTCTAACTGGGCGGCGATACCCGGAAACCCGATATCCTTCGAAGTCCCGAACATGATGACCATCAATACCGTGTCCTTCTTACAGTCCGACAGGGCCTACGATCCCAACAACATTACCTTCTCTATACAGCAGGGTTCTACGGTTCTTGCGACCGGCCTGATAAGCCTCAAAGAATGGAAGGGCGCTTCTGATTCCCTGATTCCATACCAGCTCAGCAAAACGATAACCCTCTCCTCGGGAACCCAGTACGAAATCACATTCAGCGCACTGCCCTCAAGCGATGCCTACGGCGGAAGCGACGGAACTGGTGTCTCTCAGGACTTCATCGCGGACACTGTCAACCCGTCCTATGACGGTCAGAGCGTGATTCCTGTCTTCACGTTGGGCTTTGAAAACACGGTCATCAGCGCGTCCAGCCTCTATCAAGGCTCCACCGACCTGTTCGGGTCACCGGGCTACCAGGGAGACTACGAGACGGCCATGCAGTTCATCCCGTCCACCAGCGGCACATTCCAGAAATTCGAGATAAACGCGATACATGTGGACAGCATCGCCGGAGCGACGCTGACAGTGACCCTGAACAGCGACAACGAGACCTGCCAGGCCGGCTCTTCCGGGGCGTGCAGCCATCCTTCACCCGCGAGCCATGGGGGAGTCCTGGCTACGGGGTCAATCTCCTTCTCTTTGGTCAATGCCAGCTTCAAGGCCGGCCCTACTAACTCCGGTCACTACGAGTGGGTGAACGTGACCCTCACGGGAAGCACATCCTTGACGGCAGGGACGAAGTACTGGGTTGTCCTCAATTCGGGAGCGAACTTCTTCGGCCTCCTCCGTCTCGTCAACCCTTACCAGTATCTGGTCTACGACTCCACAAATGCGTTCACTCATAGCTGGACTCCGCCCCCAGACGGTCCCACTGCACTGGCCTTCCAGATAATCACGAACGCACAGACTATCTCCAACACATACATAGGCGATTATCTCTACGAGTTCAACACCGGCCCAGTCGCCCAATCATTCGAGTCTTCCACGGCCTTCCAACTCATATCTGCGAATGCGCTCGCAAACTGTGGTTCCTTGACCTGCGTGACATACATCGAGACTGACAGCGGTTCGGATTCGCCTTCGGGCCACATCCTGGCGACCGTGTCCAATGATGACCAGTTCGGAATCGGCCTGAGCAATCCCGTGAACATCACCGCTAGCACGAAGTACTGGATTGTCACGAACGCGGTCTGCAAAGAGTCGCCGTGCGGCAGCTACGAGCCGGAGGCGTGGATCCACATATTGAGGTCCGACGACACGAACAACTACGGCGGGTCCACCTTGTACTACGAGATTTGGAGCGGTTCAACCTGGGAGAACCAGCCTTTCGGCCAGGGCGACTTGAGTTTCATACTGGAGGGAAGCAGCGAGACGATCCACACTTACGACACGTCCCAGTTATACTCGGAGATTACGACTTACGACGACCAGGGAGCTACCACCTCGGGCTGGAACGCCTTCCTGAATCACGCGGAGACCGCTCTGATGTATAACCTCACCCAGTTCCTGACTGCGCTCTCTGGAAGCCAAAAGGTCTGGTACACGGGCGTCCAGATAACTCCAGGGGAGATGACGCTGAACTACAACGACATCATCGCCGTGACCTCGGCGGCGGGCGGACCTATCGGCTGCCCTCCCACCGAGACGAGCTGCGGGGGAACCCGCTACTTCTACAATGCTGAACTGGGGGAGTTCGTCCAGTCAATCATGAGTTCAAGCGCCCCGAGCAGCGCCTACCTGTGGTCGAGCTTCGGCAACACCGGGGACAACCAGGGCGACCTCACGCCTTCCAACTCCCTGAATGAATACCTGACGGTGCTGCCGCCCACCGCGAGAGGAGTCTTGATGTTCAACGACTGGGCGACAGACACCAGTGACCACGGAATCATGAACACTACCCAGCAGGAATATTCTCGGGCGTTCGGCCAGCTCCTCCAGAGGATGGTGTATCCGGGAGGCTGGTACGGGACCACGGACGACGTCTTGAAGGTGCTCTGGCTGGGGAGCCCGTCGAACGACGGCATTTTCCCGAGCTTCCTCAGCCCTGCGGTCAACCTGACGTACACCCCCGACACGACGCTTGCCTCCGTGAACCTGAACTCCTTCAACGTGGTCGTCTATGGCTATCAGGATGCCGAACCCACCAGCTCGGCCTTGAAGGCCATCGTCGCCTTCGTGAAGAACGGTGGAGGGCTCGTCGAATTGACTCCCGGACCCGCTGACACACAAGACAACATTCTGGGGCTGAAATACACGTCGATAGGCTCAGGAGGGACTTCGACCCTCACCATCGAATCCGCTAACCCCATAACGAGGCCGTACTCGACCATCAGCTACCTGCCTTACTGGCAGAGCGTCCAGACCACGCTACTCAGCAACGAGTCTGCCACGGTATTGGTGAAGGACTCGAACGGCAACCCGATCATCACCACCAACAGCTACGACAGTGGGAAAGGCGTCCTGATACAGCAGCCAGACTGTTCCAGGCTCTCATCTTTGAGTTACGGGGACAGCTGGGTTGGGCTGCTCATCAACGCCATCCTCTACGCGGGAGGTAAGGGAGACCTGACGCCGGTGATATGGGACAGTTCGTACAGCACCCCATCTCCGTACGCCCAGCTCTACTACAGCATCGATGGGGGCACGTCCGGGCTACCTATGCTGCTCTGGCTCTCCAACAACAACACGAAATCATCGCCCTTCGACATTCATCTCAACGCAACCTACTTCGGCGTGAGCACAAGCGGGTGGTTGGCCCTCAATGTCAGGGACATGTCTAAAATTGCAAACGGAACGGGTTCCGACATCCACATTATCGTAGACTTGCCCCCCTCTTCATGGCTCCCGATCTACATCATCAGCAGACCGGGAAACCTTCAGCCTGTCTATTCCACAGCGAGCATAACGAGTTCGTCGGTCTCGTCATCCGGAGGCCAGTATGCGACTTCAGGGCCACACAACGCCTCAAGCTGGCTGGTTCTCTCGATGGCCTCGTCACCCGTGTCGGTCACAAGCAGCAAGTCGAGCGAGCCGCTTCCCGCTTTTTCGACGCTCTCCGCTCTGAATTCCTCTGAGATAGGCGAGTACTGCAAATCCATTGCGAGCGGAGGAGGATGCAATTCGTTCACCTACTTGAATCAACAGGGTTGGTATTACGACAGCTCGAACTCGCTCCTGTACATTCACTTCCAGCAGGGAAACCCGGCTATGATAGGTGTCTCAATTGGCCAGTCCAGTTCGACAACCTCAACCGAGACAACCACTTCCAGCTACAGCACTACGACATTGACAACCACTTCCAGCTACAGCACTACGACGTCAACCACCACTTCCACCTCAATCAGTACCAAGACGTCATTATCGACGGCGTCCAAGACGACTACGGTCGCGTCCTCGACGATCAACCAGACGACCTCGGATCCCCCTGCAGGTTGTGAGCAGACGTCGTCTTGCAGCCAGAGCCCCTTCTACTCGACCATAACCATCCAAAGCGACGCCGTGAGTCCAGTTCCAATCTATGTGGATGGATTGGTCTACATGACTCCCTCGAGTTTCGCTTGGCCTGTGGGATCCAACCACACATTAGTCCTGGGAGCGCTCTCTGTGAACACATCGACGGGCAAGAGCAGTTTCGTGGGCTGGACTGGAGGAATCACATCGCCCTCCCAGAGTCTCACGGTTCAGGTCGGAGCCGACATGAGCCTGCTTGCATCATACAAGGACCAATACCTCGTGAGCCTAGCATTTGCTGATGCTGAGGGGAGAAGCGTGTCCCCTCAGAGTGTCTCGATCAGCGGATCCGCAGGGGCTTTCGGTTTGACCGATTCGAGTCTCTGGCTCTACTCAGGCACTTACCAGATTATTCACGCAGAATGGATGGGCATGAATGTCGGGTCAACTCAAGACGCTCCAGTGACTTTTGCAGTCACGAATTCGAAGACAATTGTAGTTCCTCTTCCAATCTACGATGAAAGTATCAAGGTTACTGATGTCTACGGTCTTCCAATCAGTGGTGCAAACGTGACCTTGACGGTGGGGAATAAGATTCAGGAATTGCTGACGGATAACACAGGCCTAGCCGTGTTCAGACAAGTACCATTGGGATATCTCAATGGGACCATCAAGTATCTAGCATTCAGCGGGGACATCCGAGTCTCGACTCCCGGTGAACATACAGAACACGTGATCGTCACATTGAGCTATCCAGTCCTCATCACCATCTTTTCGATATGTGTGGTCGGGACGTACCTCACCGTCAGGAGAATTCGTCGAAAGCCTGTCCGCCGGGACTTCTACTCCTGGACGGGTTGAATGACGTTCAGTCGATTCGTTGTGGGAGCCAGTCTCCCCGCGGCGGTTCGTCGCTTTTCGCAAATATGAGACGCCTAACTCCGTGATTCATGCGATAATTAGATAACTAGCGCGGATGCGGCTGAGCACTCGTTGCCTTCGCGCGGCGGTAGAATCGTACTGGACCTGTCGCTTGCAGGATTACTTCTCTACGTTGGTGTCTGGGTCTACGAACTCGCGAATTGGGCTTCACTGACTCTGCTCGGATTCCAGTCGACTCTGTCGTTGTCGGGACTGTTGCCTTCAGGAGTATCGGCAGTATCGACCGTCCAAGGAGACTTGGTCCTTGCCAAGCCCCTCCAGATTGCGGTATCCGTAGGCACCGTATTGCCGTTGCTCTTTCTCCTACGCAGATACAATCTACCGGCTACCAAGCTCATGATTATCGGCACAGCGAGCGCATACTGCTCAACGGCCTTCTGGGAGGCGCTTTCAGTTTCTTGGATCTCAGCTACGCCTGCGGGTGAGGGCTTTTTCGCGGGGCTGAATGTGGCGGCGATGTTCCTGCTGGTTTTCGCATTCCAGAAGGTGGCCCGACTTGGCAGCAGCAGTCCGCTTCAGGCAGTACATTCGTAGGCTGGAACCCGCGACGATCCTTCTTACACTTTGACTCTGTCAAGACCTAATAATCCTGAAAGTGCCCTTCAGGAACCAAAAGTGGCGAAAGTTGGGCAGGGATTTGACCTTGAGAAAACTCATTATCGCCTCCGATTCACTAGACAGCATCGGGAGAATGGGGAGTCGGGCCGCATGCTGTACCAGAGAGCTTGTCGAGAGGAAGGGTTCGATGTCATCGGATGAGGACCACCTGCTGCCTGAGGCGCGATAGATGGAGAGAGACAAAGGATCTGAACGCGACCCTGTAGCCAAGGGAACTCCTGCGCGCGTCCTGCTCGTGACCTTCGATCCGCCCGGCAACATTGGCGGAATCGAGGGAAGAGTCGAGGGGTACGTGAAGGAGCTATCAAAGCGAGGGGGAAGAGCGGAGGTTCTCGCACTCGCGCCTGAGTACAAGTCAGGAATCAGAACGTTCTGGGGTACAAGGCTGTACGAACTGTCCTCCAGGCCAGCACAGGCATTGTGCTCTCTTCTTGCCACAGAGAGAATCCTCGTAAATCGGAAGCTTGACTCGGTCTTCCTGATTAGCGGCGCCATAACACTCTATGGAAACGCGCTTCTTGCGGAATCAAGGCTCATGCGACGCAAGACGGCTATTCTCTTTTACGGAAAAGACCTCCTGCATGCAAAGCGGGACCTTCTTGGCCGAATGATGGTGCTTATTTCAATCGTCCTGTCCAATACCATCTTCACGAACTCTAGATTCACTGCCTCACTGCTGCCTCCCTTCGCGGGCAGGAAACAAAGGGTGCTGTACCCGAGCGTGGACCCGACATTGGGGTCGGCAGGCCTGTCAGACCAGAGGACAGGCCACCGCGTTCTATTTGTCGGGAGGCTCGTCAGGAGAAAAGGGGCGGACGACCTCATCGATGCCTTCTGGTTGATATCCGAGGATTTCCCTGACTGGCGCCTGGAAATCGTTGGCGACGGCCCCGAAAGAAAGAGGCTGGAACGGCTCGTTGCGGACCTTGGCCTGAGGGAGAGAGTCGAATTCTTCGGCTCGCTGAGAGGTCGCGCTCTTTGCGACCGATATGGGCTCTGTGACGTAGTCGCAATGCCTTCAAAGAGGTTGAGGGACGACGTAGAGGGATTCGGCACCGTCTTCCTCGAAGCCGGAATCTTCGGAAAGCCATCTGTGGGCACGTTTTCTGGGGGAATCCCCGAGTCGATTGTGAACGGTAAAACAGGGATCCTCGTCCGGGAAGGGGACGCCCGACAGCTGGGGACGGCCTTGGAAAGCCTCCTGAGAGACCCTGAACTGAGGTTGAGGATGGGGCGAAAGGCAAGGGAAAGGGTTCTGAGGGACTTTACCTGGCAGCAATCCGCGGAACGCCTGGAAGAGGGCTTGTCAACACAGTAGGGCGTTACTTCGGGGCTTGGGGACGCAGGGAAATCGGGGCTGGCGAGGGGCTGGCAACCGGGCGTGGAGTGAGGTACCTAAAGGCCAAAGTCCAGAAGACCATCACCCACACTACGAAAATCAGGTATCCGAAATAGACGTGCATGGTTGAGCCCGCATCTATCCCTAAGAACTCGAACGTGAGGAAGACGACAATTAATCTAAGGATGTTGATCATGAAGGCTCCGGCGAAGCCAATCGCGAACAGGGGTATGAGCCTTGAGATCTTAGGCTTCATGTCGAGCAATGCCATAGTTGACAGCATACCGAAGGCGAGGATTCCCTGGATTCCAGTGCAATCACCTTCCACGCTCAACAAGAGGGTATTCGTACCAGTGTTGAGCGCCACAACATGACCTGAGACTGAGGCACTCACACCCAAGAAATTCATGGAACTCGCCATGACACCTGCCATCCAGTTTTGCAGCGCGACGTAATTCGGAGTAATATTCTCAATCTGATACCCTAGAAGGAGCACTAGTCCATACGCGGCAGGAACCCAAAAGAACTTGAATGCCCTGAGGCCGAAGAAGGTGATGACTAGAGCGGAAAAGATTAGAATAAGGTCGATGAGGCCTATTGGCGAACCCAGAATCGCGTTTTCTGCATAATCAGCGGCTACGATGCTTACGCCGAGTGTGATCTCGAGCCTTCGACTCTTCTGGTCAATTGCCCTGTAGCTCTCCCACTTCATGATGAACCAAGCCATTAGCACAATAATCATTATGAAGAAGTAGGGGTAGTCTAAACTCATTCTAGGAAGTACTGTTGGGAGAAGGAACGCCGCTGTCATTGCCAACAGGAATGCATTCGTGCGGGCTTTGAGGATAGACAGTGGCCCATCGGGCAGCCGTGACATATATCGTGCCATTGTTCTTTGGGCTTGTCGTAGATAAGTATCTTGTGCATAATCTTGAGCAATAATGTGTCGTGAAACCCTAAATCTAGGATTAGCCTCTAATCGACGACGAATGAAGCACCTGCTGATCTCCCTTAACGGCTAAAAACACTGGTGTTCGTAGACAAGCCTACGTGCGCCACTCCAAACACCTTCTCAGCTGGATGTGAACGGCCGGAAGGAATCCTCGCTCTGATACGATTGAGATTACCAAGTGAATTCTATAGCGTAGCCTCGGGTTGGACCTACAGATGATCCAAAACAACCTCATTGCCATTGAGCTGTGCTATAGCAAATGAACGAATCACCCGAAGGTTCCGATACTTCCAAGCGTAGCCTAGAACTCGGACAGATGACAGCGGAAGGCGCAACCGCCCTCTTGTTTGGAGAGATTGGGTCGAAGTTGGTGGGTGTCATCGGTTCGATTGTACTGGTCAGGCTTCTCGTGGGTCCTGCAATCTACGCTCCTATCGCCGCCGCTACCACTCTTCCAGGCCTTGTCATGTTGGGCGACCTCACCGGCGTAAACTCGGCGCTGACGAGGACCCTAGCCTTCAGCAAGAGAGAGGGGGATTCTGAAACAATATGGTCCTCTTACTGGGTCGCAAACCTTGTAAAACTTATCACGGGCGTGGGGCTGAGCATAGTCGCCTACTTCATTGCACACCCGGTTGCTGTGTTGCTTGGCAAGCAAAGCGTTGAGGGTTATCTTCTGGTGGCTTCACCTCTGCCATTGGTCTGGACTCTTCAGGTCAATGTCAAGTCTACTTTGATCTCCTTGGGCAGGGTCAGAGCCTACTCTTGGCTTTATATTGTGAACGAAATACTGTTGAGTTTCGCACCGATTCCCGCTGTTCTGTTGGGCTACGGCGCAATGGGCGCACTGATTGCGATGGTGCTTGCGAACTTTGCCTATCTGGCCATAGGGCTCGCAGTGAGTACCAGCGCGGTGCTTGCTGATACAGACCGGCAGAGCAGAAGGATCACCTATGGTGTGACAGCGAAGAGACTTGTGAGGTTCGGCCTTCCTCTCGGAGTATCCAATAGTTTCAGCACTTTTGTCGGTCAGATTATCAATCTGATCGTATTGAGGTTCGTCAGCTTGGCTGTGTACGGTCTATACAGTGTCGCCTCTTCTGCTGCCGCTCTCATGAGTTCCATCAACGATCCGCTGGGTTCCATGACCTTTCCGATCTATTCAAGAATAAAGGGCTCACAAGAAGTGGAACTCCTGCAGACAGTATACAGGCAATCCGTCAGGTATTCTACAATGATAATTCTTCCTTTTGCCCTCTTCTTCATTGTCTATGGACGCCCTTTCATGATTCTATTCTTTGGGAGCACGTACGCCGACGGCGGAATCTACCTGACCGCTATGTCTGTGATTTGGTTAACGATCGGCATGGGTTGGACAGGAAACGCACTTTCATCACAGGGTTATTCCGGATATACCGGCGCAATGAGCATTATGTCAAGCGTTATCGGGGTAACAATCGCAATCTTGACGGTGCCAACTCTTGGTCTCTTGGCCTACGTCTTGATCAGCAATCTTGGTTTCATGCCAAGCTATGTATTGCTGGTAAGAAGAGCAAAGTCGCACCTTAGCATCTCACCACCCTATTCTTATGTGAAATCATTCTATGGTGCCTTGCTGCTCTCCGGCCTCGTTTCGTTCGGCCTGTTGATTGCAAATCTTGACCCTCTGATAGAGGTTGTAGCAGGAGCATTCGTCGTAGTAGCCTCCTTCATACTGTTCAGCGCCCTACTCCGCGGCTTGACGCCCACTGACGCAACACGTCTAGGGGAGATGATTTCAACGCAGCCAAAAGTCTCTAGATTGGCAAAGCCCTTCATTTCGCTGCTTGGCAAGGTCATCAGGTTCATTCAACGTGAGCAGGAATGATAGGTGGAGGGAAAGGACTCTAGGGACGTCAGCCCTTCCACTGTATCAACCTGTTCGATGAGATGCCATTCGTGCATTAGCCTTGACGAAGTCTCCGACCAAAGCGAATCAACTGGCTTGACGCCCTGTTTGAATAAAGCGTCACGCTCTGCCTGTGATGGACGCAGTTGGCCCATCTACGCAAGTACGGAAGGTCGTTAAGGAAGTCCAGTTCTTTGGTGCTTCCACTCTCAGAGAAGAGCTCTCTTACGACTCTGTCAAGCAGAACAAACCCCGGAGAACGGTCGGAATAGTCTTCGTCGTAGGCCGTGTACATGGCGTATGCGACACCCCTTTGCTGTGCCAGTAACCAGAACGCAATCATTTTGTCTTCAACCGACATTTCAAACAGGTCAAGTTCGCCTTTGGAATTCAATCTTCGCACATAGTCCGCCAAAAATCCAGCACTACTCTTCATCCGTTCGGCCTTCCAGCTGCTTCCCATCAAGCCCAGTAGCCTTCTGGCAATGTCATCAGGGTCACTGGTGGATCGAGTTCTGACGACTTTTGGCCCCCCAAAGGAGGACAGACGGCGCATCGCCTCGCGCCGCCTCTTCCTGAAATGAGTTCCCCTCGCTTTATCGAAGGAGTCCCACCCCTCCTCAAATAGAATCGACAGGGTATCACCTCGGACTGTTGACGAGTGAGCCAAATGAAGTTCTCTGGAAATGTCCTTCAAGCTAGTGACTGTAGCTGATCCGCGAAGCAATGAGCATAGCTCGATGTAGTCGAAATCTACTTCATTCTTTAGATACGTGATGAAGCTTTTGATAACTTCATGCTTGATTTTGTCTTTCGCGATGAAGTCATATGTAAGATACCGAGGTCCGATGAAGGAGAGCTTGTTTGCTTCCACCGAATGCCATTTGATTCTGGACATCTTGAGGGGGGCTATCCCTACTACACTACTTCCGTCCCGAGCCAAGAGTGCGAGCAAAGAATCCTCAGAATTGAAGTGCTTCCACCAGAGCTGATTATAGTCAAAAGTAAGCCCTATTCCATCTCCTCCACCACTCGCAACCATCTTGTTCCATTCGTTCTCAATTGCGTTGAGTTCTTCGAGTGAACCTATTACATCAATTGAAGGCAACTAAGGTCGTCTCCGCTTAGCAACAAGAGCTATGAATCCACGACCCCCCGGCACAACGGTGATGCGAATTGCCAACAGAAAGATGGCGAGGTTGGGCACCTCAGAAGTCAATCTTGTCTACGGTCGGATTCGTCCCCTATGCCATAAATCTTCAGGTGGGAAACTGCGACCAGCGTTTGCGCTCTCTTTGCTATCCGGCACAAAGCAAACTGCCTTGAGAACAAGAGAATCTGGTTGGCTTAGCAATAACATCACGTAGTATCCTGACCGATGCTCTGTTATGAAAGCGACTCGGCGAAGCCGCAGGTTTGAAGGTTCTTTCTTAATTCACCTTGGGAAGGCCGAAATTTCACTTGGCAAAAGCTCTCCAGGGGGCTCTTTTGCGGACCACCTCCATGAATCTGAGATTCATGTCGATGAATCTAGGGACCTAAACCGTTATAAGCACAGGAGGAAGGAATATGATTCCAATGAAGTCAAGAGTGGTTGCAATTTTGGCGATGGTAGGCTTGCTTATCGGATTCGTATCTCCAGTTCTCGCCGCAACTACGTATTACGGACCAAGTTTTGTCACGCCTGTTTCCATAGCGCCAGGAGGCACCATTAACATTGTCTTGGCTACTGGTTCTGGGAGTTCGGTTGTCCCTCTACCACAGGGGAGTGGAACACCTTGCTCAGGAAACTGTACATACCCCGTGGGAAGTTGGACCTCGCCCATGGCCTGCTTCTATTCGGTTCATGAAGTCACCGTAGCTGACCCGAATGGTAATGAGTACATGCTTGGATCCAACGTGACTTCCGGTCTCTATTGGCCAGCAGGTTTTGGCGGTAGTGGTAGCGGTACAAGCGTTCCTCCGCAGGCAACTGCCTTGAACGTCACAGTTGGAGATTCGTTTACCATTCCCTTTGCCGCAGGTGCTGGCGGCTTCTCGTTCACGAGCGTCCTTCCCAACCCACCGAATGATAAGACTCCAGCAGGTCCATACTATTGGTGGACTGTTTCGGGCAACGTATATGGGAAAGATCTCAGATTAGATCAGAACCCGTCGATCAACCCCACGTTGATACAGGGCACATATGTAGTCGACATCGAGGGAGTGGTCGCATGCCCAACTGGTGCAGCTCCCTTCACATCTGTGCTGTTCTTTGATTCGGGTATCATCGTCATTACTCCACAGTTCCCAGTGGCCGCAGGAATTGTCGCCGCTTCGGGCCTCGCAGTCCTGCTCCTACTCAAGAGGAAAGCAGCAATCCCGACTAAGCTGTAGAAGCATCCTTCACCACGGCTCGCTGAACTGGTACAGTCTCGGAAAGGCCTCTTTCGGTGCTCAGCGGAGTACCGACACAATGAAGAGCCCATAACCTCTGCCAAGTTCGTGTACGCGCTTCCCCGCCTCCCTTGAGAGACAATCAATGGGGAGCCTTGGATCGGATCGGTCTTAGCAAAATTCAGCTTGGCTGACGGTGCTTTTGGCATTCTCGTGACTAGCGGTTGCGGGTTCATCAGGAGCCGGCGCGCGCGTCTTCCACATTTCTCGTGGTAGAGTCGTATCCTCGGCACAGGTCGCCCTCTGAGGGGGCTCGGCTAACAAAGGAAGGCGCCTGCTATCGCAAATTCCTGTCCTCTTAATTGCGGAGTCGTCTAGACATGAATTTGGGGTTCACTTTTATTGGCCTGCGCTTCACGAACCTTATTACTCTGATGTGGGTTTTAGTCCAATCGATGAATCGAAGGATTCTGGTCATGGCTGTCGGAATCTCCTTTCTCTTCGTCTTCACTTCACTGGCAGTTCGACCATCTAATGCCACAGCCGCCTCTGGACTAGACGCCGCATTCTGGAAGGGAACCTTCTTCGGAAGCCCGATGGCTTCCTGGCCAGGTTGCACTTCAGAGTCGTCGCCGCCCGCTGGCGTGCCGTCAAGCACTCCGCCAACCGCTACGGAGATCGATCCCAACATAGCCCACGGAGTCTCAACGGGTTTCTACTGGGATGAGACTTCTCCCGGATTCAATGTAAGCGGGATCCAATTCTACGACACGGCCTTCACCGTGGAGTGGACCGGATACATCTATCTCACCACCGGTACTACGTACTACTTCCAGCTCACCAGTGACGACGGGTCCTGGCTCTACATCAACACAACACCAGGGAGTTCAACCATCTCTGCCGCGAACCTCGTGATAAACGATGGCGGAGAGCAGCCTCCCACCTCTGCTACATCGGGAGCCGTAACTGTGCCGTCCAATGGCACCTATCCAATCGAAGTCGACTACTATGAGACATGCGATTCGCAGTCCGGAATCGACCTGTCATGGCAGTCCCCAACTGGCGGGTTTAGCGTCATCCCGTCGGAGTACTTCACCCCCGCCCTAATCGGTTCCAACGCCCCCCCAACCCCATCCTCAGTCCCCGAGTTTGGCTTCGCAGCCCCGGTGGTTGCGGTAGTCGGCCTCTTGGCATTCGCCTTGGTGAGAAAGAGGACGCTCGGACGAATCGATACGACAACCTGACATCAGACGAAGGAAGACTCAAACTTGCCAGTCGCGAGTTTGAGCCCGCCTCCTTTTTCTAATTTCGATGCATCCGCTACGGTCGGAGCTGCGGGAAGACGGAAAGGAATTCCCGGCAAGTTGCCGGCATCCAATGGAGAGCCTTAAATCGAGTCGGACCCGGTCCCGACCTAGATTGACAGAGGGCCCCTCGAGCATCCTCGTCACTGGAGGCTGCGGCTTCATCGGGAGTCACATTGTGGACGCGTTCATCAGGAAAGGCTGGGAGGTCGGGATCTATGACAGCCTCAGCACGGGCGCTGAATCGAACCTGAAAGTTGACCAGAGGGTCCGCTTTCACAAGGGGGACATTCGCGATTCTAATGCTGTCAGGAAGGCCATGAGCGGTTACAAGGTGGTCTCCCACCAGGCGGCATTAGTCAGCGTGGCCAGGTCTGTGGAGGATCCTCTCGTCTCAAATGCGGTGAACGTCGGAGGCACTCTAAATGTCCTGACTGCCGCACGCGATTCCGGGGTGGAACGCGTGGTGTACGCATCCTCATCATCCGTCTACGGTGAGACTGAAACCCTTCCGAAAACCGAGACCATGGAGACTGACCCCGCCTCTCCCTACGCCGTTTCCAAGCTCGCAGCAGAGAACTACTGCAGGACCTTCGCCAGTGTGTACGGCCTCAGGACCGTATCGCTGCGATACTTCAACGTCTACGGTCCAAGGCAGAGGGAGGGGCCTTACAGCGGCGTTATCCCCGCTTTTGTAGGCGGCGTGCTCGCTGGCAAACCACCAGTCATCAACGGCGATGGTTCCCAGACCAGAGATTTCACATACGTTCAGGACGCTATCCAAGCGAACGTTCTCTGTGTCGAGAAGAATGTCAAACCAGGAGAGGTGTTCAATGTTGGGTCTGCTAGCCGGACCAGCATCTTGGAGCTTGCTAGGATTGTCACAAGGCTCGGGGGCAAGCCCGGATTGGAACCAGAATTCAGACCTGAGAGGAAGGGTGATGTGAAGCACAGCTACGCTGACATAAGCAAGATATCCGCCGCAGTCGGGTACGAACCCGGATACACGCTACAGAAGGGTTTGAAGGAAGTGTTCAGTTGGATGGAAAGCTCAAACCGATGAAAGGAGGCCGTGGGCGGACCTTTGCGCGCGCACGCATCTGGATGACTTATAACCGATGAAGCGATTGAGCAGGGTATCGGCGAGTGCAAATTGACAAGTCCATCAGTCTCCATTATCGGTCTCGGGTATGTAGGGCTAACGACGGCGGCTTGCTTCTCAAGCAGGAAGATCAGGGTTGTCGGGGTTGACGTCGACGAAGAAAGAGTGAGGAAGATACAGAAAGGGGAGCCAGTAATCAAGGAACGGGGATTGCAGCCGCTGCTGGAAAGTGGACTCAGGGGAGGTTACCTCGAGTTCCGGTCGGACCTCGTGAAGTTGAACGAGACAGATGTCTCGTTCATCACCGTTGGTACGCCGGGTAAACGTGATGGGAGCATAGACACTAGCTACGTCGAGGGCGCTGCGAAAGACATAGGGCGTTCTCTGAGGTCAAGGGACGACTTCCACCTGGTCGTAGTCAAGAGCACCGTGGTTCCGGGCACCACTGTCGGGAAGGTCAAGCCGATCCTCGAGGCTGAATCGAGAACCAAGGTAGGTGACAGAATCGGTCTGGCTGTCAACCCGGAATTCCTCTACGAAGGGTCAGCAGTCCAGGACACCCTCAGGCCGGAAGCCATGGTCGTGGGTACGTCCGACAAGAAATCGTCCAGCCTACTGCTTTCTCTGTACAGGAGGTTCTACGGAAGACTCCCTCCGACGATAAGCACGACGCCAGAGAACGCGGAGCTGGTCAAGTACTCTATCAATGCGGTTCGAGCCCTGCAGGTGAGCTACGTCAATTTCCTCGCCAATATCTGCTCCAGAATCGAAGGTGGCGAGATGCGCGACGTGGTTGCAGGTCTCGCGAGGGTAGCCAGACTGGACAAGAGGTACCTTGGAGCGGGGCTGGGGTATGGTGGGAGCTGCCTTCCAAAGGACACAAAAGCGCTGGTTGCCTTCGCGGAGTCGATCGGCGTGGAAGCATCACTACTCGATTCCGTTATCGAAGCGAACGAGAGACAGGCACTCGAGGCAGTGAAAATGGCACGAAAACTCGTGGGGGATCTCAACGGGAAAAAGGTCGCCGTGCTTGGCCTCGCCTTCAAGGCCGGTACGGACGACGTCAGGGAGTCCACTGCTATCCGGGTGGTCAGGGCCCTTCTCAACGAGGGTGCAGAAGTAGTGGCCTATGACCCCGAGGCGGCCAGCAATGCGAGGTCGCTCTTGGGGAACAAAGTCGCCTATGCAGCGTCCGCCAAAGAGTGTTTCACGGGAGCCGATATCTGTATCATCGCAACCGGCTGGGACGAGTTCAAGGCTTTGAGGCCTAGTCAATTCCAGAGGCTCATGAGGTCCCCCGCAGTAGTGGATGGTAGACGGATATTCGACCCGAAGTACTTCAGGACGGGAGGAGTAAGGTTTCTGAGGGTCGGGACGGCTGCGAGTACCTTCCCTACGCGAGAATCTTGACTGTTCCTTTTTTCAAAGACGAGGAGGCTGATGAAGAGTCGCAGGGCCTGGTCTCGGATGCCACCTCCGCGGGTAACAAGGCTGGGCCTGGCAGCCGTCAAGCAGTGGGCATAGGAGTACGGACCGTGGTTGTGGCCTGCGGGATCTACGGTACGATGGTTCTCCTTTTCACCTTGATATCACTCTTCGTAGCTCCCCAGAATTCGCAGATAGGGACCTTCCGGCCTGTCTCAACAATACCGTTTCATGAGCTGATTTTGGGTTCGTTAGGGCTCGTACTCGGCCTGATTGTCTCGCTTGCTCGAAAACAGCTTGACTTTGGACTTATCATTCTTGTGCCCGCATTTGTGGTGCTGACCGATCTTGACCACTTTCCGGCCCTCCTCGGATTAGCTCAGCCAATAAGACCGGCGCACTCTATCATTTTCATATTATGCACAGTCGCACTCATGGCAACAGTAATAAGAAGGACGGACGTGGAGTTAGTTTCGTTGTCGGCATTTTTCGCCCATCTTTCAGTCGATACTGGGGTCTTTCCACCTTATTCTCCTATTTCCTTTCAGGACTACAGCATCGGAGAATTCAGGATACCTTTTCTCTGTGCGGCAATCGCGTTCGCATTGGCCGCCGGACTTGCAATGAAGCACAACAAGCATGGAGGAGTCGTCTGAATTGGCAGGACCAAAGACTGCCAAGCGTTCTGAAGGAGGTGTTCTCACCGGTTCCGTCCAGGACTTGAAGAGGAGACTGAAGTCAGGAGACCTGAAGGTGGCCGTAGTCGGGCTCGGACGGATCGGGCTCCCTACAGCAGCGGTATTCGCCGAAGGGGGAGCTACGGTTGTGGGTGTCGACATAAGGAGGAACGTGGTGGAAGAGACGAATTCGGGGAAGTGTGCCCTCGTTGACGAGCCAGGTCTTCCCGAGCTCGTGAGGCAGAATGTCGAAAGAGGGCGGCTCAGGGCTACTCTCGATCCTGCCAAGGCCATCGCTTCATCCGACTTCGTGATCATCTGCGTTCCAACCCCAGTTGACCAAACGAGGTCTCCCGACTACTCGGCCGTAACAGCTGCATCCCGGACCACGGGAAAGTCTCTTCGTAGTGGCAGCGTAGTCATCGTGGAGAGCACGATTGGCCCCGGAATCGCAGAAGACGTGATCCTGCCGATACTCGAAGAGAAGTCTGGAATGAGAGCAGGGGTCGATTTCGGTCTCGCAAGCTGCCCGGAACGTTCTGACCCAGGGAACATCGTCGTGAATATGAGGGCGGTTCCACGAATAGTCGGGTCGACGGACCAGAAGTGCACAGAACTTGTGGCAGCCTTGTATGAGTTCGCACTCGGGGTGAAAGTGATCAAAGCGAGTAATCCGAAGACGGCCAACGCGATCAAGCTCACGGAGAACCTGTACAGGGACGTCAACATCGCTCTAGCCAACGAATTCGCGCTACTGTTCGAGGAATTTGGGATAGATACTGTAGAAGTCATCAAGGCTTGCGCTACGAAGTACAACTTCATGCCTCATTATCCGGGTGTCGGAGTGGGTGGACCGTGCCTCCCCAGCAACTCTTACTACCTGATAGTGGAAGGAATGAAGGCAGGCAAAATCCCGGGTCTCATCAGGATGGCAAGGGAAATCAACGATAGAATGCCTGACCACGTGGTCGAACTCGTCTCCGAGGCCCTCAATGACGTGGGAAAGACTGTTCGTGGCTCCAAGGTGGCTGTCCTGGGGGTCTCTTACAAACCCGGAGTGAAGGACATTCAGCTTACTCCGGTGGAGAGGGTCGTGAGTCGGCTCATTGGTATGGGAGCTTCGATCTCGCTCTACGACCCAATGTTCAAGGGAGAGAAGGTGTTTGGGCTCCCCGTAAGTGGGAGCCTCGAGGAGGCGTCAAAGACCGCGGACTGTGTCGTCATCGGGACGGCCCACAAGGAATTCGAGACGCTTGACCTTGGTCGTCTTGCAAAGCTCATGTCGAAGAAGGCAGCCTTCGTCGATGCCAGAAACGTGGCGAACCCGAAGGAAGCTGCGAAACAGGGATTTGCATACAGGGGTGTGGGAAGGAAATTTGTCTAAGAATAAAGAATCCTCGGACGCTGAAAACATGACCAAAGGCAACCTAGTTCCTGGACAACAAACGGCTCTTCTTAGTTTCCTGTGAGCCAGAAACGGTTTGTGGTGCCGACGTAACAGCAGAAGATCGGCCTGACGTATGCGAGATTCAGTAAACGACAATTAGGTTCGTTGCAAGGTGACAACTGGTTCGCGTATCGTCGTCGTCGGCTGCATCCTGAGGGAAGCTCCGAAGCTCCAAGCGTCAATCAGAGCGAGGCTGAAGATTGCGACAGAGCCGAGATGTTCGAAGATGTCTAGCTGATACCACGACGATCTGACTATCGATTGTATCGCATCTAGGGGTACGTTCTGCGCGTAGCTGAGGAGGAATGCCAGTCCCAGGAGCAAGTAGATTCGCAACGTCCTCCTGCCCAGTCTGATTCCGCTGCCCGACACTTCGCACAAGGAGAGATACAAGAACCCGAGGGTGGCTAGGTGGAAGATGACCTCAAGCGTATAGTGAGGAAGAATCGGGTGAAACCTCGTTACCTCAGGCCAAGTGAAGACGGAATCGAAGTAAACCGGAGCATCGTCGACGACGGACCAGAAGTACCCAAGAAAGGCGAAGAGTATGAACCTGTCACTCCTCCTACGAAAGAGGACGTATACAGATGCCAGTGGAATCGCAACACCAATCAAGAAAGTTGAGTAGTCGAAGGTCTGGTTGTAATTGACGTAGACTTCGGAGGCCGCCAGAACAGCGACGGCAGCGGCTGCCGATGCCAGGCGACGCAGGTTCACCGACCTGCTCAAGACGTTCTCATTCAACGATGCGATTCAACTCCATGAAGCGCTCGCGGGGCTGTCAAGCTCCGAAAACCCTTAAGTCTATTTGAGGGAAGGGATGTAATGTTTGAAGCTCCTCTCGAAGACTTGGTCCGCGCCTTTGTTCATCTGGATCGCATGGGGCGCAAATGCCGTCGCGAGGCCTGCACTGACATGAGCTCCGACCTGATCGGTTCTCTCCCAGAGGACACCCTCAGGGTTCTGAGAGCATCAACTGGTACAAGTCCTCTCTCAAGTCCATTGGTTGTGGCCGGAAAGTCAGGCACGAGACACAGTTTCACTCTCGGGATGAAGGGACCTGTCTCAGTCTTGCTCGCGTGTGATGTGTTGATCGGACTAACCCCGATTGATGAGACTAAGGTCCTCTCGCTGTTCATCAAGGTATACGATGTGAATGCTAACCGCGTGATTCTTTGCGCGGTTCCCTCACTTACCCTCGAGGCGAAGAGATTAGCAGCCCTGTACAAGATGACAGTCTGTGAGGGCTCGGAGAAGGAACAGGCCTTTGCCAAACTGTCAGAGATCTTGCGTGAATTGCCCAAAGAAAGATAGGCTCGTTCTCCACTCAGTCCGCTTCCAGCACTGGTCTTGGTAATCGGAGCCACCACTGGTAAGAACAAAGGCAGGCAATCTATGCGCGAAAGGAACTAGAACGAGAGGAGTATCAAGATCAGTACAACTAGTGGGACGAAGATGGTCGCCCATCTGACTTTGCTCCACCGAAAGACCTTCGCACCATCAAGGGGCATTATCGGAAGCAAGTTGAAGGTCGCGAGGAACATGTTGATGTAGAGGCCTACGAAGCCAAGAACCTTCCAATCGCCGCTTCCAAGAAGAAAGATGGGCAAGAAGACCAACCCTACACCCACGTTAGTCAAGGGTCCCGCAATCGAGATTACCCCGTTTTCTGATTCAGAGATGTTGGTCCCAGAGATGTAGGTCGCTCCTGGAGCTGCGAAGATGAACCCGAGGACCGAAGTGGCCAGTGCTATCACGAGGCCTACAGGCCACATCCTGAACTCTGCCCAGAACCCGTAGTGTTCAGCCACGAACTTGTGGCTCAGTTCATGCAAGACGAACCCCGGCCCGACCGAAAAGAGGGCGATCAGGAATACCTGAGATGCGGTCACCTTGTAATCTGTGCCTAGGATTGGATAGATGATTCTTGCGTTGGAAGTGATGATGCTGGAATTGAAGACCGCCCCAGTTTGGGCGAGAAAGAACGCAACGCCCAGAGCGAACCAGGCTATCAGTATGTCCCTTATTTCTATCTCTGAGAAGATGCCAGCACTCCTTGCGGGGGCAGGCGCAGGGGTCGTGTAGGCGGAATCGGACCAGCTGAAAGTTGTCGTGGGGGGAGCCACCACTGCCCTCCTTTGAGAGAGGTCGCCCCTGCATTGGTGCGCCTCTGGCAATCTGTGGTTCCCGCAGTATACTCCACCGCAATAGTTGCATACGAAGGGCAGAGATTCTTCGGCCCCGCAGTATTCGCACTTCAAGTCAAGAACTCAACCCTAGGGACTTATGCGGCCCCTTGAAACTCATTTTAAAGTTGCTGGCCTCAGGTCCCTTCAAGATCAGGCGTGCCAGTAGTGGTAGTCTCCTATCCCAAAGAAGTGTCCTGGAAAGAGATCCCCGTGGAGACCTAAGGCACCGGGACATGACGCATCAACAGGGCCGAGAAGGATGCAACCTAAGGAGTCACCGACCACGGACCGAGAATCAGTCGCCACAGCATGAGACCTTTCCTGTGTAACTCCACAGACCAGTCTGTTAAGACAAGTTATGCTCGTGGCCTAAGCATACAGCATGTCTTAGCTTAACGCGTCAAATGGCTCCGTCTGAGCAGATTGGACCGATGTCGATACTTACTGAATGGGCCTTCTCTATGGGCGCTTTTCGGAGGAACAAGCTGCCCTCGGCAAAGAAGGTGGTAGCGGCTGCACTCTGCAACGCTGGCTACTCCTATAGGGATGTCGCGTCGATGGTGGGCGGGTTGTCGTACATTGCGGCAAGAGATGCCTATCTGGCTATGCTAACCAGCCTGCCCGAGGAAAGCAAGAGGTTCCGGCGGGAAATCGCCATTGACGGCGCAGAAGTGGATTTCGAAGGGCATGGCTTCTACCTCTGGATCGCCAGGGATGTCGACGCCGGCGAGATCATGACATTTCACGCTTCTCCGGGGCCCTCGGCGGAGGACGGGGCCAAGTTTCTCGCGGCTGTTGCCACCCAGTGTAGCAATAGGCCTCTCGTGAGGCTAGGCGCCGGTCCCAACTATCCAAGAGGACTGATTAACGTAGACCTGTACTTCCAGCCTACCTCTCCACAGTCGATCATAGGGCGGATCGGGAGACTGTTGCTCGGAAGCGGCTGATCAGATTCCGCGGCAGGAGACAAGGAAGCACACAACCCAATCCAAGACTCTGCCATGAACCGCCTGTGTCTCTTGTCTCGTGTCGCGGACCTCCGTCTTCTGAGTCTGTGCGAGTCCATTCCGACGACTCCTACCACGTGAGTTCAAATTCATCACCGACCAAAAATGAAAGAGGAGGCGCATCGGGGATTTGCTCCCGATACGCTGCTTACCGTTTAGTGATGTCTATGGCGTCTTTGCTGGCTGAGATGATTGGGGTATCGCTGTCTTCGGGGCTTCCCTGCCCTTAGTCATTCACCACGCGGGGCCGATGAGGAGTACGATTACGCCTAGAATAGCGATGTACATTCCATCGTCTTGGTAGTTGTTTGTTGCGTACATGACCCCGCCTATGATAGCGAGGAGGATGCCCAGGATTGCGATCCACATTCCGGATCCGGTCTTCATGGACTTTCCTCTCGCAAGTTCACTGTTTAGCCCTGAAGCGTCTTGTGAGCGTGACCACGGGTGGTGTAGAGGGGCAATGAATTCCTCGTCTAGCTATGGGATCGTTGCGTACTTCTCTCGGCTTTCGACGCATAGTTGGAGAAACGGAGGGCCCTTCCGGGAGTGATGCGTCCTATGAAGTCGGTGAAGAGGGTAGAACAAGAGCTAGGGCCCACTGTATCTACGTCGATATCGAGGTTGATAGATTGATCTGACTTTCCTGGGAAGAGGATCGAAATAGGACGGGTCATCAAGCCACTGGTCGCCGCTGACAAGAAATTGCATGCCCTCGATTCACCAAATCACTTCGAAGGAGGAGGAACTTTCGCCGACCTGCGAATCCGTCAGGGGACATGTGAATTTCAAATTCACATGCCGTATCTTCGGCTTCACACGCATTATATACCCACAATCTCCGTTTCGCAATTTGAAATCATGCACGTCTCTCAAATCTCAAAGCTAGGATATCTATCATCAATAGCATTCATACTACTTCTCATGGCACCAATGGTCGTACGCGCCTCGACGGTTGGTGGCACAGGATCCTCAGTTACGCCAGTAAGTGATCCCCCTCTCAACCCTAACGCATTGTTTGCAGTCAGTGGTTCGTATGCATATGCGGCCGCAGGCACAGCGATGAGGGATCAAGGGTACGGAACAATCAACGAGACTTGGACAGGAACACTGTTCGCTGCCTATCTCATATGGGGAGTCATCAACGATACAAACTCAGATATTAATCAAGGTACGCTCAATGGGCATCTCATCACCGGAACACTCCAGAGCTACGACATGAGTCCCTGTTGGGGCTACGGTAACCTTTGGGTATTCGCAACAGATGTGACTTCACTGGTCGTGAACGGCTCCAACTCACTCAGAGGCTTCGCATCAGGAGTCACAACTGGTGAGGACCCGTGGGGCCCATCTTCATATGTCGAACCCCTCGACGAGGGAGCAACTCTCGTCGTGATATCGACCGGCGCTACGCCGAACCAGATATACATCTACACAGGAGCGTACACAGAACCATCTGCGGGCAACCCACTCACAAGCGTATTCAATCACGGAGCAGCCGATGCAACAAACGCGCAGACTACTTTCATAGTCTCTGACGGGCAGCTTCCTGGTAATTACGCCGAATTCAACGGCGTCACAATCGACAGCAATGCTTTCCCCGGAAGCGACCCCAGAACTAGTACGGCCACATGGAGCTACGGAAACATGTGGGACACAAAGACGTACCCTGTGTCAGTGACCCTCGGCTCGACTTCAGAGTCGGCCAGTATCGGTGCCAGCGGCGGTGACTGCCTGACTTGGGCGGGGCAGGTAATCAGCATCCCATCGACCGCGCCAATCACACCTCCAACGGGAGTCCCTGAGTTCGGTATGCCAATGCTAGTGGTCGCAATCAGCATGGTCGGTTTCGCATTCCTAGCCAAGAGGAAATCAAGTCTATCTAGCGAAGTACCTTAGGAACAATAACCATCCTTCCTTTTTCAGTGCTCAACCCCTTTTTGCCCAAATGCCTCCTGAATCATCTGCGAGAGTTTCAGGACCTGCCCTCCGTCTGCCATAACCATATCGACGTCGATATCAAGGTAGACACACAAACTAGACGGAACGCTTGGCAAGTCAGTGTCCAACGCTGCCTGACGGAAGCTGAGTTGTCAGCGCGAGCTGTCCGCCACGGAGCTTCGGGCGCGTAGGCCTTAACAATCTCCCGAACAACTTCCTTCCCTGACTGACATAAGTGGGGCAGAGTAGGCATGGTGTCACACCCTAAGAAATGCACCTCCGGAGCCCTAGTTTGTTCGGGAGGCGGTCTTGTCGGCAACTAGTTCAGGCGGGCCAAGGAAAGTTCCTCTGCAGGGACACTGACTGACCTCGAGGAGTGTGCCTCTCTGAGCAGCCTGATCCTTTGGTCCAGTAGGCCCTTCTATGTCCCTGCAGGGCACACTATACAAATTGGGTGATGCCCAGAGGTTTGGACCCCCAAGGGGAACAAAGTCCGGGAGCGGAAAAGGCTCGATTCTAGCTCTGACGGGATTATTCAGGTCGCAATGGGATGAGGAGTTTGGGTGCGACACGCAGACCGGTCCCAGCTGCGGCTCCGACAGAATCTCCAACTAGGCACTTTGGGTTGCGCCCAAGTCCAGCGAGTTCATTGAATGTGGAGCCGCGTCGATTCTGTACCCAATGAGCCGATTAGATCCCGGCGCTAGAGACCTTCCGAGGGTGCTCATCTGAGCGCTGGCTGGGCGCCGACAGTTGGGAGCGAACGCTTCCTCACCAGCAGGAAAGTCGCAACGACGAGCAAGGTCAGGACCATGGCTGCTCCGAACTGGTACGGGAATTCTGGTATCCCTCCTCCACTGGAGGAAGAGCTCGTCGATGACGTCGTTTGAGTGCTGGGCGTGCTGGTGCTCGTGTGGGTCGTGCTCGTACTGCTCGGAGTCGTCGAAGTCGAGGTGGACGACGTGGAACTGGTGCTCTGTACTGAGCTCGAAGAAGTGGTAGAGGTTGTGGTCGAGCTGGTAGTGCTTGTGCTCGTGTGGGTCGTGCTGGGCGTCGTACTGGTGGTCGTGGTCGTGACGAGTGAAGCGGGCTCGAACAGCAGTGTGTGAGAGCTATGGGAGTAGGTGACAGTTATCGTGGTGTAGGTCGAGTTCACGTTCGTCACTGGCTGTACAGAGTAGCCGTCTACGAAGGCGGCCCAGGAGCTCGCGCTTATCAGAGAAACAGGGATGACTATGGTGAAAGTGCCGCTCGTGCCTCCAGGCCCTTGCACGTATGCCGATATAGTGTTCCCGCTGACCACTAGCCCGGCTAGGAGTCCCAGCGCAAACTCGGAATCAGTCTTCGTCACCACCAACGCCCCTCCCGCTACTTGCCACTTCTGCATCCGTTGGGGCTGGATCAGGGAAGCGATCATTTGTCCCTGGACGCTCCCTGAGATTCCACCTGGCTGAATCGCGGTCAGGACTAAAGTCCCGGCGCTTACGGTCGCGCCTGGCGCCACGTTTGAAACGACGTGGAACGCTTCTAGGTAGCCTGTGTATGAAGCGGTGATATTAACCGAGTCAGTTGACGTAAGCGGTATCTCCAGGTTGAACTGCCCCTGCGCGTTGGTCTCCGTGTCGTTACTGATGTGACTTGAAACCCCTTCTCCATTCACGTACACATACTTGAGTGGGTTCCCATTGCTGTCCTTCACGACGCCAGTGATGTGGGCGGGAGTGACGACAGCGCTGAGCGTGAGTGTGAGCGTAGGCGCAACGGTGGACGTGCCTGCAGTCACGGCCAGAAGCGACGAGAGAGCCGCCTCACTGCTTCCCTTCGATGCCGTGATGTTGTAAGATCCTGAAGCAATCCCAGATTCGAGGACGTAGTGGCCGGTGGCGTCGGTCGAGTTCGTGGCGCACGGCAGGAAGGAAGAACCGGAGCAACTCATGTAGCAATAACTGAAGATGCAGCTTTCCTTGCCGATTTCAACAGTGGCGCCCGCGATTGCGTTCCCGTGGCTGTCCTTCACGTACCCGGAAACCACCGCAGAAGCTGAGACCACGAAGTCGTGCAATACGACATTGCCGGTCGTCGCCTTCACTACGGCAGAACCTGCCGCAATAACATGGGCAGAGAGGGAACCGAACAGGGACTGGCTGAGAGTCACGTTGTAGGTGCCCGACGGAAGGTTGTCTGCTATCGCGTAGCCCCCGGTCGAGTTCGTGATGGAGTAGCAGGCGTAGCAGCTGCCGTTGACCGAGACTTCGACACCTGCGACCCCGACTCCGTTGAAGGTTACCCTTCCGGATATCGCGGCCGACGCCGATAGCTGCTCGTCCTGAGTCACCTCAGCTTGGGCTCCCACGTGGACTCCGTAAACAGTCGCGCTCATGAAGCCAGGGACGTAGTTGGGTTCTTCAGCGCATATTCCGAGAAGGTTCAGGCAGTTGAGACCCAGTATGATGCTTTCCGGAGTGGTGACCGACACCTGAACCTGGTACACTCCAGCTGCCACGTTCGTCTCTATGGCGTAGATGCCGTCGGAAGACGTAGTGTCAGTGCCAACTTCATTCGTGCTTCCGTTCTTGTACAGAGCGACCGTAGCCCCTGCAACCGAGATTCCGCCTGGGCCGGTCACGCGACCGGTCACTATCGATGATCTGGCTAGGCTGAGATCTATGCCAGTGATATTGTGCCCAAGGCTGACTGCGACCAGCGACGGGTAGTACCCCTTGAGGAAGCCGTCGGCGCTCGCGCTTACGTTGTAGCTCCCCGCCGCGTAGAGGTCGCCTATGCCGTAGAGCCCTGCCGCACTCGTGAGGTGAGACCCGCTGCGGGGGCCTTCCGCGCTCACTGTGGCCCCCGGAAGGCCGGCTGTCGTCGCCCCGACAGCAGTCAACGGAAGGACAAGAGGGTAGCTTCCGAGCATGGCCAGGACCGCTACAACAAAGAGTCTACTGCTCAATCGTGAACGTCGTAGATCTCGATTTGGCATATATAAAATTGAACGAGCCGCAGATTCACCTATCGATTCGAGCCGAGCCAGCACCCAGTCGAGGGAAGTGTGGAATAGGAGTGTGGCGGTTAGAATAGCTACCCAACCAGAGGCTGTTGTGCGAATTGGCTGGCAAGCCGGAGCTGCTTCGAAGCATGGAATTGAGCGCATGCTTAACAATTGTTGCGTCTGCCACTCAACTCATACTCTAGAGAAATGCAAATTCGGATGCCTCCAAAGAGCGTCAAGCTGTATTGGAACGAAAAGAATCTGAGCAGTGGCGACTCCCTGGCCCTGCTCTTCGGCGAGAGGAAGGAGACTCTCAAAGCCGCGAAGCTTGTCATCGCGAAAATGAAAGAGGCGAGCACTCTATCCATGACCAAACGGGAAATGAGGTTCTTCGCGAAGGAGCTCCAAACTGGCAGGCTAGGTGTGAAGTATAGCTACCATAATTTCTACACGAAGCTGCTGAGAAAGCTCCTCGATATGGGATTCGTGGAGAAGGACGTCCTGATCTGGGACCAGAGGAGGCGGAAGACCGTGGCAGTCTACCAGCTAAGGTTGCAACCGATACCAGAAAGAGCCCCCCAAAGCGGGTTCGTTAGGCAGGCATGGCAAGTGGCAAAGGGCTGGAATGACATGGTTCAGAGCTGATCGTCGCAGGCCCACGCGCTCTAGAATGCCTGATAGTTCCTTGTTCTAACGGCGCCTATGACTAGGGCAATACCGGCTATCAAGAGCAGAGCAGGCAGGAACGGCAGTTGGAGCTTCAGGAAGATAACAAGGACATAGACGGTGGTCAATAGAGCGCCAAGGCCGATCGTCAATACGCTTAGTCTTAGCCGCAGGAGGGAACGCATGAGATTCAGCATGATCAATATGATTCCAGTGCCTAGAGCGAAGATCGGGTGGTTGACGCTGGTAATTGGATTGCCGTTGAGGAAGGCCATAACTACACCGAACCATATGAGGAAGATTCCGCAAAATATGTTGGTCAGGGTTTCGTTGCGCACTTGAATCTCACCCAGATGGAGTCAATGTCTCTTTAAACTTGACAAGCGGGTAGATTACGCCAGATCTTCCTCGTATGCCCGCCTCTGAAACACTTCTTAAATAATCGGAACCGGCAACGTCCGAACTTCTGGGGGTAGGGTTTAGCGAACAACTGGCTTCTGGGAGTACTCTTCGGAGCGATTCAAGGAGTCTCCGAATGGCTCCCAATCAGCAGCAAGACGCAGATTATCATAGCGTCACACTACTTCTTGCCGAGTCTGCAACTCGGACAGAGTTACGCATTTGGGCTCTTCCTCGAAGGCGGGACCTTCATCGCCGCGATCGTCTATTTCAGAAGGCAGGTCCTCGGGGTCCTCAAAGCTCTGGTCGGACGAGGAGATCAGGAGGAACGCATGCTTCTGAAGTTCCTACTGATCGCCACGGCGATTACGGCGGTGCTCGGAATAGCGATCTACAAGGTCGTCTCGGATTGGGCGAAAGGACCGGCCCTCGGAGTTCCGATGATTATCCTTGGGTGCGTGCTTGTCGGTGACGGGATTCTCATAACGCTGGCGCGTGGGAGGCGAACACCGACGAAGGGCCTCGCCGACCTGAGGAATCGGGACATAGTGATAATCGGCATAGCACAGGGAATAGCCGCTTTCCCAGGTGTGAGCAGGTCGGGGATGACAGTCTCTGCTATGCTCCTTATGGGTGTCAAACCCGAAGAGTCATTCAGGCTGTCGTTTCTGGCCCTGATACCGGCATCGATTGGAGCCACAGGGGTCACGATGCTGCTATCTAATGCCAGCATTGGCTCGGTGGTCGACACGCTGACTTTCCCTGTAGTCCTGCTAATGATCCTAGTCGCGGCGTTGGTAGGCCTTGTCTCAGTCAGAACGCTCCTCAAGGCTGCCGGGAGCAAGCGGATTGCACTACTCACCTTCGTCCTGGGCGCCCTGGCGATACTCAGTGGGATAACAAGTATCTACTTCGGCGCGGGATAGCAAGGGAAAGTCGCTGAACCCCCAGGCGAACGAGCAACGCGGTGTCTAGGTTAGATCGAGAGACCCACTTCCGTCCGATACACCTTTACATCAGTAGCCGACTCGCCCGAAGACCTGGGCTGCTGTCAAAGAAGGCTGTTAAGACTACAGTGAAGATAGCCTAGACGCATCAAAGCGGGTTATCTTAACGTCCTGGCCAGATTTCAGGACGGTCAGATGTAGTACTTTGCAAGGTCATGTCGTTCCGCTCCAAAGTTATCACTACTTTTCCTGGGGCGTGCCCGTCTTCAAGATACCTGATAGCCTCAGCAGTCTCACTTAGCGGGTAACGTCTATCGATGACTGGTACGACTTTGCGGGCTTCAAGAAGTTCCTTCACAAAAACCAAGTCCTTCTGGCTTATTTTCGCCATCAGAAGACCCATTTTCTTACTGCCGGTCTTTGATATCAATGGTCCTAGAAGCATGACCTGGAGCATTTGAGCCATGGAGCCTCCGCTCATGACATAAACTCCTTTGGGACTTAATGCGCCCTTGTAACCAAGAATCGAATGATATCCGTTGGCAGCAAGAATCAGGTCATAACGCTGTTCTTTTCGAGTGAAATTCTCTTGAGTGTAATCAATGACCTGGTCCGCCCCAATCGAGCGCGCCATATCCAAGTTCTTCGTACTGCAAACGCCAGTCACTTCAGTCCCGAACGATTTGGCGATTTGCACCGCAAACGTACCAACACCACCAGACGCACCATTCGTCAGGACCTTTTGCCCTGGCTGAATCTGTCCTTTGTCGCGAAGGCCCTGCATGGCGGTGACTGCCGCCATGGGTACTGCCGCTGCTTCCTCGAACGATACATTGGCCGGTTTCAACGCCAATGAACTCTCACGAGCACATGCATACTCCGCAAAACCGCCTCTGACGGTCCCGAATACCTCCTCGTCTGGCTGAAACTGCTTTGCGTCTCCGCCGACCGCTTCAACCCGCCCAGCAATGTCAGCCCCGAGTATGTTGTTCTTTGGTTTCAGAAGCCCATATCCCATCAGGCGCACCAAGAACGGTTTGCCTCTCATCATATGGCAGTCCTATGCATTCACGGATGCTGCATGAACTCTTACCAATACTTCATCGTCCTTGGGAGCAGGTTTCTCTATCTCTTTGAGCTGGAGGACATCTGGAGGTCTGTATTTTTCGTATGCAATTGCTTTCATTTGAGTGCCCTTCTTTGTTTGATTGATTGTGGTCACATTCATCTCAACTTATTCACTTCCACTCAATAGCCCCCCGCACACGTGCGGTTGTCATTCGAGGCTTGTGCCTCTCTATCGGCTGACCCTGTGTCTAGGTCGCCAAGGCTTATTTGCCCCGCCCTTCACGCCCTCATGGAGGACCACTAACGGGTTATGCCCATCAAGATGCTGACGCTGGAGGACCTGGAGCTCGAGGACAAACGGGTCTTCCTAAGAGTCGACATCAACACGCCTGTTCACCCCGACACCGGTGCCCTGATTGAGCAAGCGAGACTGGAAGAGGCGGCGGCTACTATTAACGACCTCCGTCAATCGAAGGTTGTTGTCGCCTCCCACCAGGGAAGGGTGGCCAGATCGGACTACACCAGTCTGAACCGCCACGCGGAGGCACTCCAAGGTATTATCGGGAGGCCGGTCAAGTTCGTCCCGGATGTCTTCGGGCCCGAGGCCCTCCGAGAAATCGATTCTCTCACTTCTGGAGAGATCCTAGTCCTCGACAACCTGAGATTCACAGCAGAAGAGAACCAGGAGTACAAGCCAGCCGACGCCGAGAAGACATTCCTTGTCAGCCGAATTCAGAAGCACATCGACGCGTGCGCTCTGGACGCTTTCTCAACAGCCCATCGCTCCTCTCCCAGTATCGTGGGTTTTGCCGGACTCGTTCCGACCTGCGCCGGAAGGACAGTCGGAAGGGAGCTCCGCATGCTTGACAGAATCGTTTCGGTCGAAAAAGGGCCCTACGTAACGGTCCTCGGTGGCGCGAAGGTCAACGACAGACTTGAAGCAATCGACGCACTAATTGCGAACAACAGGGCTGACAAGGTCCTTCTCTGTGGGGTCGTGGGACTCGTCTTTCTAAAGGCCGTTGGGAAGTATAGAGGGGACCTGAAGATTGACGGAGAGCAGAAGTTCCTACTGAAAGCCAGGCAGCTGATTGATGAGGATCCCGGAAGGTTCGCCATGCCTATCGACGTTGGTATCAAGGTCGATGGCGCTCGGAAGAATCTTGATGTCAAGGAGATGGCAGTCCAGGGGCAGGTCTTGGACATCGGTCCCAAGACGGTCGAGAAGTACGAGAGATTCATCAAGGGCGCAGGTACTGTCTTCATGAGTGGCCCGCCCGGAGCTTTCGAGTGGGACGAATTCAGCTATGGAACTGAGCATCTGCTGAGGGCCATGGCAACATCTCTGGCTACAACAATTGTCAGCGGAGGGCACCTCTCGTCGGCACTGCGTAAATACGAAATCCACGAACAAATCGACCACATCAGCACCGCAGGGGGGGCTCTCGTTCAGTACTTGGCCGGAAAGCGGCTCCCGCTTATTGACGCTCTGGAGAGGGCGGCAGAGAAATGGGGTGCCAAGGGTCCGGGAACCCTTTAAGACGAGGGTGAGGTGCTCCCGTCGCGATGATAAGGGTCGGCATCAATGGCTTCGGCACGATCGGGCGCCGCGTTGCCGACGCAGTGAAGAGACAGAACGACATGGAGCTGGCTGGAGTCACAAAGACCAAGCCAGATTACAAGTCGTTGGTCGCGGAGAAGAAGGGCATCCCGATGTACGCGGTGGACATGAAGAGTCTCGAGGTGTTCAGGGCCGCTGGAGCCAATGTGAAGGGGACCCTCAATGACCTTCTGCAGAGAGTTGACGTGATCGTGGATGCCGCTCCTGAGGACACAGGCGCGGTCAACAAGCCGATCTATCAGCAGGCTTCCGTGAAGGCGATCTTCCAAGGAGGTGCCGGAGACGACCTCGCCGACGTGTCGTTCGTTGCTCAGTGCAACTACGAGGATGCTGTCGGGAAGCGGACGGTCCAGGTGGTCTCCTGTAACACTACTGGCCTATGCAGGACGATTGGCGCGATAGATAAGGCCATAGGGGTCACTAAGGCGCGTGCGGTACTGGCGAGAAGAGCGGCCGACCCTGACGACGTCAAGAAGGGGCCGATTGATGCCGTCGTGCTGGACCCGACGACGCTACCCTCTCACCACGGGCCCGACGTGCAAGCCGTCCTGAAGGGCCTCAACATCGTAACGATGGCGTTCAAGATTCCAACCACACACATGCATCTGCACAGCTTGATACTCAGTCTCAGGAAACCGGCGACTAGGGAGGACTTAGTAGCGGCGCTCGGGGCGGCTCCGAGGATTCAGCTGGTCGACGGGAAGTCTGGCTTCAAGTCCACAGCGGCGGTAATGGATTGGGCGAGAGAGATGGGCCGGCCGCGAAACGACATCTACGAAGCAACGGTTTGGAAGGACTCGGTCAGCGTTGTGGACGGGGAAGCATACATGTTCATGGCGGTACACCAGGAAGCGATTGTCGTGCCTGAGAACATCGACGCTATCAGGGCTCTCTACGGCGGGTATACTCGGGAAGAATCGATGAAACTGACCGACGCAGCGCTCGGCATCGTCCACAAGTAGTTATTCGAGGAACTTCGGAACCGACTTTAGGACATACTTCGGCTCTTGGTGCTGTTTGACGAGACTCTTGACCCTCTTCTTAACAAAGTCGACGGGCTTCTTGCCAAGAATTGTGAAGCAGATCAGTTCCGCGACCTCCTCCATCTCCGCTGCGTCGTACCCGAGCCTGGTAAGCTCGGAAGTCCCGATCCGCCCGCCGTTGTCGATAATGATGTTCGCTTGCTCCAGCTTCGCAGAGTAGAAGCCTAGCCTGCTTGCATCATAGCCAAGTAGGACCTGGTGAGACTTTGTGTATCCAAAAGGCGCACCCCTGACATTGACACCACTCGCGACTAAAGCCTTCGCGAGAGCCTGCGAGTTCTTGATCACGGCTTGAGCGTAGGACTTCCCGAATTGCATCATCTCAAGCAATGAAACGGTGAGCGCCGCGACCCTGTTCAGGTGAATGTTATCGACGATACCTGGATGAATCTTGTTTGAGACTGCTTTGAAGACATCTTCATTGTTGGAGAGGATTATCCCTCCTTGCGGGCCCGGAAGGCTCTTGTGGGTCGAGCCAATCAACAGTGAACATCCCTCTCTCAGCGGGTCCTGGAACGCACCCCCGGCGATCAAGCCGAGGACGTGCGAGCCGTCGTATACGCAGATTCCCGACGCCACGTCGGCGAGCTGCTTCGTCGGGTGCGGGAACGGGATGAAGCTCGAGCCGAAGAAGACAACCTTAGGTTTCTGGGACCTAATGGCCGAAATCGATTCCTTTACCTTTACATTGACTGCGTCGTCGTCATACGGGAAATAGAGATTCTCCAACTTCAGCAACCGGCCGAGGCCTAGGTGGGTAATCCCAGCATACCCACCATTGTCCGGCGAAACTGACATGATCTTGTCACCCATTTCGGTAAGGGAGAGGAGGACGGCCATGTCTGCTGTGTGCCCGGAAAGGGGCCGGACGTCGGCATACCTAGCGTTGAAGACCTTTCTCGCGACCTCTTCGGAGAGCGTCTGAAGCTCGTCAATGAATCTCGTTCCCCGGTAGAATTTGTCGGGAGCCGAGTACCTGTTTCCGAGGTCGGTTGTGAGCATCGAACGCATGTGGTCGCTACCGCGATTCTCAGAGGGAATTAGGTTCAGGCATTCCTTGACCCTCCATTCTTCATGGTCCCTGACGGTCTTGTTCAGCCGCTCGAGGTAGTTGTAAGTCAAGTTGTGCTGGCAGCGCGCGGCCACCTCCACGCAGTATTATTGCTTTGTCGAAGATGTCGCTCACCCATAGGCATAGCGGACGCCGTGGCCGCTTCTCTCGTGCCCGAAAGCGACCATTTCTGGGGGTCCAATCGCGCCGCATGTCCCGCAGGCGACGCAAGCCACGTAGTCGAATTTCAAGCGACCCGAGGCTATGTCTTTCTGGGTCTGGGAGAAGGCCTTCGCCTTTGAAACGTCTGCAATCCCGTCGGTAGCGACGAATGCGGCAAGGTTGTGGTCAAAGAGGTCCTTGAATGACGGAAAGATCCCCTTTGGAGTGAGCAGGGTGTAGCAATTCGTGGGGCAGGCTGGAATCCACGGTTTCCTGACCGACTTCGAGGCGCCATCTTGGTCAACCCTGATATGCGCGTAGTCCTTGTCCTCGTCGTAGTTCAGCAGGCTGGTCTCATTCTGGACTCTCTGCGTAGCGTCCCCGGCAGTCTTCTTCCCGAATCGAGGTTCGAACCCGTAAATGCTGGAAATCAGGCGTGTCCCAAAAATGAGCCTTGGAAGAGCATGATAGGTGAAGGAGCTTTCGGAGACGAAACTGTCCCGGCCAGACCGGCTGACGTCATTATAGATGGGAGCCAGAAGGTCCCTGTACATCGACAGGTTCCCGGCTCGAAAGGATCCTAGGGGGCTGGCCTCGAGGTACACCCTTGCGGCCATCAGGCCGGAGGCGATTGCCCGTCTCATGCCGTCGATCATCGGCCCAATTTTGACGAATGACCCGAGGGCGTCCCCTGCAACGAGGAAGCCATCCGTATAGGGAGTCTTCAAGATCGACTTGAACCCCTTGGGAATGTTATGGGCGGCGTACTCGAGCGGCTGAGCCCCGTCGAGGAGCTCGGCCACCATGGGCTGTGTCTCGAATTCGTCCTGGACGTCGATGAGCTTCCCGACCCTGTCGTAGTGTTCTGTCGTCGCACGGAGCAGGGACTCCAGGGAGACGACCAACCCTACAGAGAGAGTGTCACTGTTCGTGTAGATGAAGGCGCCCCCGCCTACGCCCTCCATGAATTCGCCGAGGAAGAAGATTGAGCGTCCGTCCCCGGGAGCGACATTGAAGCGTTTCTCAATGGTGCCCGCGTCGAGCTTGTATACACGTTTGATGCCGTGGTAGAGTTGCTTCGGTAACAGCCTCCCGCGAAGGCCTGCCTCTTCGACCAGTCCTGAAGTGACGCCAGAGGAATCGATGACCAGTCTGGCTCCCAGTTCTTCCCTTGTGGTTCTGACCCCTACGACTGAGCCCCCCTCCTTGATCAGGCCTTCCACCGTCGTCTCTGTTGAGAGCATTGCCCCCGCCTGGACTGCCAAGTTGGCAAACCATCTGTCGAAGTTGCGTCTCAGCACAGAGTAGTCGTGGCCCGTCCCGAAGTTGAGGTTGAAGAGGCCAAGTCTTACCGCTAGCGAGGTCTTGGACAGTCTGAAGTAGCGAGACACTCCTTTCTTGTAATCGGTGGGTCCGAGTAGCACAACCTCGTGCGAAAGCATGTGCCTCTCCAGGGGCGCAGAGGACTCGAAGTCCGGCACGAGCCTGATGAAACCGTACTCATCGGTGAAGTCTCCGTAAAGCACTCCTCCGGTCATATTCCTCTCTCCGGGGATCTTGGCCTTCTCGAGCATCAGGACGTTGACCCCCTTTCTGGCAAGGGTCAGCGCAGCGGCAGACCCTGCAGGGCCTGCTCCTACGACTATTACGTCGAATTCAGTTCGCGTGCCCAGTCCTCCCAACCATTTCGATCAGCTTCGGGAATTCCTCGTAGAGATCGCCCACGATGGGATAGTGCGCAATCTTGAAGATGGGCGCATTCGGGTCAGTGTTCACGGCGACGACCTTTCCCGACCGCAGCATTCCGACCCTGTGCTGGAGAGCCCCGCTAATCCCTAGGGCGAAATAGAGCTTCGGGCTCACAGTCGTGCCCGTCTGCCCCACCTGGTTGGCCTTCGAGACTAGGCCTTCCAATTCCTTGATTTCTGCATAGACTAGGGCCCTGGATGCCCCGATGACTGCCTTCATGTGATACTTCCCCTGAATGGCGTCTCTGAGTTGCTCAGCCAGACGGTAGGCCTCCCTGGGATTTCTGGGGTGACCTGAGCCGTCCTTGAGTATGCCAAGACCTAAGCTTATTACGACGTCGGCCCCCGACAGGTCGAGCTCAGGAGGCGGTAGCTCCACGACCTCTTTGACCCGGGCTGGGTAGTCATGGTCTTCAAACTCGAATTCCCTCAGCTTGCCCTTCCTCTTAGGATCCGGCTGCAGCGGGGTGAAGTTGCCGGGACGGACAGTAGCCATCTGCGGCCTGTGCCTGGGGGTGTAGATCCTCGCAAGCCTGGTCCCGAAGTCAGGCCTGATCTGAACGAGCAAATCCTTGAAACTACCGAGCGCGGGATTGGTGTAGTCTTCAACCTCGAGCTGGACATTGTCTGTCGCGAGCCCGGTGACCGCCCTGTACGCAATCCTCGCGGCCAAATCTTTGCCCAACTCGTTAGCAGCAAACAGGAAGGCGTATGGGCGCCTCTCCTTGACCATGGCGAAAATCGCGTCAATATACCTCAAGTTGAAGTAAGCCCTGAAGGCAGGCGAGTCGACGTAGAGGATCTCGTCGGCACCGTATTGGACCGCCTGCTCCGCGAGCGGCTCGACTCCTTCGCCCAAGAGAATCCCGACGACCTTCTGTTTCATCTTGTCGGCAACCCTCCTTCCTGCGGCGAGGGTTTCGAGGGAGTCCTTGGTCAGGACTCCCTCGTTGTATTGGAGGTACACCCAGACGTCCTTCGCTTCATAGGTCAACCGAAGAGCTCCTCTCCAAGCATGTCATAACCAAAGACGCCGACCGAACCATCCTTCTTGAATCGAGTCGAGAGTCCTTCAGGAATATCTGTGACTAGTTGCCCTTTCTCGAACGGCCCATATTTCTTTCCTTCAAACTCGATCTGTGGAACCAGCTTTAGGAACACGAGGCTATGGTTCAAGGATTTCTGGATCGGGGGCTTACCCACGTCAATCCCCGTCCCTACTATAGTAGGGGAGCCGGCGAGACCCAGCTTCTGTACGTCAGCAGCGAGATCCTCCGCAGTCCACTTCTTCGCCTGAAGGATTTTCCCCCTGTAGTTGTTGTATCGCACTTCGGGCTGGAGAGCCGCAGGGGACTCTCGAGGCTCATATTCAGTCGAGATGGTGAGCAGAGCCGGTAGCATCATCTCCAACTTCTGCAGCAGCTGGCCGATCCTCCTCTCCGAGACGACCTTCGTGGCAGCATCGTCGATGTCGAAGTCCTCGACGTAGGTGGCATGGGGGAGGATCTTGCCGATCAACTCTGAAACGCCCTCGGCAACTTGGGGGCCAACGCTGCCTGTCTCTCCGTCAGTGGTCTTTATTCCGGAGACGATGATGAACCTTGAAAGCGTCTCCTTCACCTTTGCAAGTTCCCCGACCGCCTGCTCGACGGTGATAGCGCCTTTGAGGAATCTCTGAACGATGCTGTCTCGGACAGAAGGAAGCTCCGAGTAGACTCTGTTGGGGAGCAGGTTGGCCTGGTAGAGGGCTGCCGCCTTGGCCTTCACAGCATCGGAGTAACCTGACTTCCTGATTGTCTCTGCCATCTCATCGATGGGCGCCGTGTGCATCTCCAGGACCTTTTTTGCTCCAAGGGAGACCGCATACGCCGTGGCCCAAGTATCCGCGCCCGCCATCTTCTTGTCACTGAGAACATACTCTTCGTCGACTCCCATGACCTCGGCATCGTAGAGGGGCTTCATCAGAGGGATGAGCTTCATGTCAGGGCCCATTGTCAAAGCGATAATCTTCCCGCCAATCCTGCGTTTGAGGAAGTCGGCTGCCTCGATTGCCTTTGAGTCGTGGGGGTTGAGAACCAGATCCATGACCTCCCTGTTGAGAACCCCGCCAATCTGCGCGACCTGGGTGGTGCGAGCCGGAACTCCCTTCAGAAGCGCGATAATCAGCAAGGCAGTTCGACGACCACGGGTGTCTGCTCTTTAGAGTTGTGCCGAGACGGTCTTCAGAGCCTAAGGCCGTAGGATTGGGCGAAGTCCTCGAACTGGTAGTAGACTGACAGGAATTGAATTCCTTTCGCGGAGATCATGTACTTCGAGATTTTCTCGCCGCTCAGCTCCAGAAGGAGACCTGAGCCCACAAGCTCCGAGAGGAGCTTGGACATCCTGGAGTAAGACATGTTTCCCTTGCGCAATAACATCGTGACTCCGACGCCGTTGCCCTCGGTGTTCATGTTCCTAGCGGTGCTAAGGACATCCGCGATTATCCTCACTTGAGTCCTATACTGTACCATCTGGCCTCACTCTAACAGCGAACCCCAAGACAGGTGTAAACAGGATGAGTAAACCGATTTCTTTCATAATAATCTGTAGGAGTGAAAGAACATCAACGTTTAGGTACAATAGCGATAACCACTGGACGAAGGTCCCGATGCCGATAAGGGCCAATCCGACCGCGATGAGTAGGGTGTCGGGCCTCCTAGTCCTCGCATAGGAATAGACTGTCTCGACAACCCCGTACAGTACGAAATAGAATGACAGAATGCTCAGTATGTCGATCAGTTGCGTGCCCGAGAGGCTGATGACTGGAAAAATCAGCAGCGCGGCGCCCATCTTCTTAGATATCATGACATCTATCGCGTGAGAGAAGGCGAGAAAGAAGTACCCTACAGTCTCTAGGAAAAGGCCTGCGACCACTGCCATCGTCGTGAGCGGAAGAGCTGGTATGACCTGGTCGAGCCCCACGAACCCTTCTACAGCGAAGCCAAGACCGAGGAAGATGAAAGCGGTGGTGAGCCTGAGTAGAGATGAACTGTGGGTCTGCCTGACTCCTCGGTAAGCCACGTAAGCAATCGAGAATGAAACGAAGAAACCTATGAATTGGAGCACGTCCTCAATCATCGCCATGCCCGTAGGTAAAGCCAAGAGTACGGAATCCTGAAGAGACATTTCTAGTATAAAAGTGTGCAGCGGCCAGATTCCAGTTTTCGGTTCTGGATGCTCTGTCAGGTTGTTAGCAGCCACCAGATGGACGGGACTCTGGGCGCTGTTCAACCCCCGTCATGAATTACTGGACACAAGAGACTAGGATCCTGAACCCTAAAATAGCCTTATCGGCTATTCTGCACTTCGGGGAATTCTTGGCAGCCATCAAGAGTAGCGCATCGGGGTTTCTCAAAGATCGTCTGTCTCCCAGGGACTTTGCCCGCCTCGAGGTGATCCACAGCGACGCCGTCCTTGAATTCGTCGCAGAGTACGTCGAGCTCTGCAACCCAGCCAGCGTCTACGTCTCCGCCAGCACGCCCGAAGACCTGCAGTTCGTCAGGGACTCGGCTGTCGCCGATGGGGAGGAGTCCCGGCTTTCGGTCGAAGGTCATACGGCCCACTTCGAGAGCTATTACGACCAGGGGAGAGACCGCGAACACACTCTGATACTGGTCCCGGGAGGGGCAAACCTAGGCCCCGGCATCCGAACCGGGGACAGGCTGGAGAGGGTCAAGGAGGTTCGGTCTCTCCTCGGTGGCATCATGGCAGGCCGCCGCATGTTCGTCTCGTTCTACTGCCTTGGTCCTATCGGCTCAGTCTTCTCGATTCCCTGTGTCCAGCTGACCGACTCCAGCTTTGTCGTCCACAGCGAGAACATCCTCTACCGTCAGGGGTACGAGGAGTTCCTTCGTCAGGGAGCAGCCGCCAGGCCCTTCAAGTTCGTGCATTCAGAAGGAGAGCTCGACGAGCGCAAGACGTGCAAGAACCTGGGCAAGAGGAGGATCTACATCGACCTCGATGGAGAGATTGTCTACACAGTCAACACGCAGTACGGAGGCAACTCCATCGGACTGAAGAAGCTCGCCATGAGGCTGGCCATCCAAAGGGCGTCCAAGGAAGGATGGCTCACCGAGCACATGCTGGTGATGGGCGTCAACGGCCCCGCAGGTAGAAGGACCTACTTCACGGGTGCGTTCCCGTCAATGTGTGGAAAGACCTCCACAGCCATGCTCGAAGGGGAGAAGATAGTCGGCGATGACATCGCCTACCTCCGCAGGGTGGACGGACGCGTGCGGGCCGTCAATGTCGAGAAGGGCGTGTTCGGCATCATCCAGGGGATCAATCCGAAAGACGACTCCGTTCAGTGGAAGGTCCTCCATAGCCCCGGGGAAATCATATTCTCGAACGTACTTGTGACCCCCGATGGTGGCGTCTTCTGGGACGGGATGGGCGGAGCGCCGCCGCCCAGGGGGAAGAACTTCAGCGGCGAATGGTGGCCGGGGAAGAAGGATGAGAAGGGGAAGGAGATACCAGTCTCTCACCTGAACGCCCGCTTCACAGTCTCACTGGACTTGTTCAGCAACCTAGATCCAGTCATGGACGACGCCGCTGGCGTGCAAGTGGGCGCCATCGTCTACGGAGGCCGTGACTCCGACACGTGTGTCCCGGTGGAAGAGTCGCTGGGATGGGACCATGGCATTGTCACCTTCGGCGCATGCCTGGAATCCGAGACCACGGCCGCCACCTTGGGGAAGGAGGGAGTCCGTGAGTTCAACCCCATGTCCAACCTCGATTTCCTATCCATACCGGTGGGGAGGTACGTCGAGGGCAACATCAAGTTCGGTCAGGGCCTCGAGCAGCCTCCGAGGATCTTCGGAGTGAACTACTTCCTCAGGAGCAAGGAGGGGAAGTTCCTCAACGACAAGACGGACAAACGCGTCTGGTTCAAGTGGATGGAGCTCAGGACTCATGATGAAGTGGGCGTCATCGAAACGCCGACAGGGAGGATGCCCCTCTATGCCGACCTAAGGAGGCTCTTCGCCGATGTCCTCGGGAAGGGCTACGCCCTGGAGGACTACGAAGTGCAGTTCACGATCAGGGTAGCGGAAAGGCTGGCGAAGCTGGACAGGATAGAGCGCGCGTTCAGGGGCATGGACCACGTCCCCACGAGGCTCTATGACATCATCGGGGAACAGCGCGCCAGGCTCCTCGACGCCCGCTCTAGGCACGGCGACTACATCAAGCCCTCGCAGCTGTCCTGATGAGTCCTTGATCATGGGCAGCGCAACCCATGTTAGCATAGCGTCTCCCGTTATCTGGTCACTATGGTCAGGACATCCTGGTCCATCAGCCTGTGGTTCATCCCGACCCTCTGCCCGCCGAACCGGACGCTCTTGCCCCAGATTTGCGCATACCTGAAGTCACTCTTCATGTTCCTGTGAACCTTGTCGCAGACCTCCAGTATAGTGGTGCCGTTCTTGACTATCATCGGTTCCTCGAAGTCGGTCTCTCCTGTCCGCCGTCGCATGTAGATCCTCACGAAATCGAGTCGCCCGTAGATCTCCATCCTCACCGTCTCCAGGTTGAGGTCGGCCTCGGCCGAGATCGGGATGAACCTGTAGGGGAGCTTCCGGGTCAGCTCGCTGGTGAAACCCGAGTTCACGAGGTCGATCTTGTTCATGACCGTAAGAGAGGGAATATAGGTTCTGTTCCCGGCCAACACGTCGAGGAGCTGCTCGTCGTCAATGTCATCCCTGACGAGCACCCTACCGCTGTTGACATCGTAGACTCTCAGGATGTCCTTAATCAGCGCCTCACTAACCTTGGTGAGCTTCACCTGTGCCGACACGGCAAGGCCACCTGAGTCCGTCCTTTCGATCACGACGTTGGGAGGCCTCTCGTCCACCCTAATCCCGGCGCTCCTGAGCTCCTTCTCAAGGATGCCCCGCGCTTCGGGCTGGAAGACGTCGAGGATGAATAGGACTAGATCCGCGCTCCTGGCCACGGCGAGCACACGCTTGCCAAGGCCCTTGCCCGAGGAGGCGCCCTTGACTATTCCAGGCAGGTCGAGGACCTGGATGCGCGCCCCGTTGTACTCCATCACCCCAGGTACAACCTCCAGAGTGGTGAATTGGTAAGGGGCAACCTTTGACTTCGCATTGGTGAGCCTGTTGAGCAGGGTGGACTTGCCTACGCTCGGGAGCCCGATCAGCACCACCGTCGCGTCCCCCGACTTCTTGATGTCGTACCCCGTCCTGCTTCCTACACGCCGGGCCTGCTGCTCCTCCTGCTCGGCCTTCAGCCTGGAAAGCTTCGCCCTCAGCAGTCCGATGTGGTGCTCCGTCTTCTTGTTGACCTGCGTTCTGTGGATGTCGTCCTCTATCTTCTTGATCTTCTCTGGCAGTCCCAATTATGGGGTTCCTCTTCCCACGACACGCAACCCCTGGATTTTAAGATAGAGTCTGTTGCGCGAATTGTAGCCGCATCGCATTCTACCAGAGTCGCAGAGAGATCTGCCACGGTCGAGAGCCCACGCTCTTGGCCACTCGCGGACCCTGGTTCGCTTATATCCTCGGCTCGACGCGCGGCGTAGTGATAGCGAATGAAGACAGTCCTCTTGAGGAAGCCTAGAGCCCCAGGCACAATCGGCGCCGAGGTTTCGGAGGTTCCAACTCCCGAGGCTGGTGCGGGCGAACTCCTAGTCGAGATGAAGGCGTGTGGTCTCTGCGGAACCGATATCGAGAAGGCTCGGGGAGAATACACCGCAGCCCTGCCAATCCTCGGGCATGAAGCAGTCGGGGTCGTGGCCTCGTTGGGTAAGGGCGTGGTCGGCATTCGAGAGGGAGACAGGGTCTTCGCTCACCACCATGTCCCATGCTACGAGTGCTACTACTGTCTCCACGGGAACGAGACTGCGTGCGAGGAATACAAGAGCAGCAACATCTACCCCGGAGGCTTCTCAGAGTTCTTCAGGGTTCCCAAATGGAACGTGAGCAAAGGGGGGATTCTCACTCTGCCCCCCCTTCTCGGCTTCGAGGAAGCCAGCCTAATCGAGCCAGCTGGGTGCTGTGTCAGGGCCCTAGACAAGTGCAAGGTGAACGAGGGCGACAGCGTCCTGGTCGTGGGGGCTGGTCCAGTCGGGATCCTCCACTCCATCCTGCTCCGTTCGAGGGGCGCCAAGGTAATGATCAGCGATGTCAGCGAACCGAGACTTCGGTTCGCCGAGAAGTCCAGAGTCGAATGCGTCATCGACGCCGGGAAGCAGGATGTCGCCAAAGAGGTTAGGCAGAGCACGGCTGACAGAGGCGCCGATGTTGCTATTGTCGCCTCGGGGAGTCCGAAAGCAGTCTTGCAGGCCCTGAAGTCCGTTAGGAAAGGCGGTCGACTCTGTCTCTTCGGAGTTCCCGCAAAGGGCTCAGTCCTCGACTACGACCTCAGCGACCTCTACAACTCTGAGATTTCGTTGGTGCCCAGCTACGGCGCGACCGATGCTGAGACCGCAACGGCACTTGGTCTGATTGCGGCTGACAGAGAGAAGTTCAGGCACGTCATCACCCACACCTTCCCGATAGCGGAGTTTGCCAGGGCAGTTGAAACGTCCACCTCCGGGGCGGGAATGAAGGTCGTCATTACCCCCTAGACGATGGAGACAGAGCGCGCGCCCTGGTTGTTCACGCTCGCGTCCTTGCCAGCGCAATCAGATTCGCTGCTCTTTGTTTCAACGCAGTTCCAATCAATGTAGTTAGCGCAGTCACACTTAAAATGCCGGCACAGCGCTCACTGCCCCGTAAGGCGAGGGGTTAGCAGTGGACTGGGGCAAGGACAACAGGTTCTCCCGCATTATGAAATCGGGGAAGACCGTCATGCTGGCTGTAGACCACGGGTACTTCCAGGGGCCGACGACAGGGCTGGAGAATCCAAGAAAGACGATCACACCGCTCGTTCCCTATGCGGACTCGCTAATGCTGACCAGGGGAGTCCTCAGGACCTCGGTCGACCCGGGACAAGACGTCCCAGTGATTCTGAGGGTTTCAGGAGGCGCGAGCATCCTAAAGGAGTTGTCGAACGAGGGAGTCACCACGTCCATAGAGGAGGCGATCAGGCTCAACGCATCCGCGGTCGCGGTCTCTGTCTTCGTCGGTTCAGAACACGAGAAAGAGTCGCTGATGAACCTCTCTCATCTTGTCGACGAGGGGGAAAGATATGGGATGCCCGTGCTTGCGGTCACTGCCATTGGAAGGGAGATGAACAGAGACGCTAGGTATCTCGGGCTGGCCTGCCGCATGGCAGCGGAGCTGGGCGCTCAGGTCGTAAAGACGTACTACTGCGAGGACTTCGAGAAGGTCGTCAACTCATGCCCCGTACCTGTGGTCATCGCAGGTGGGAAGAAGCTGCCCGAAAGGGAGGCGCTAGAGCTCGCGTCGAAGGCGGTATCCAGGGGAGCCGCGGGAGTCGACATGGGAAGGAACATCTTCCAGTCATCGAACCCGGTGGGGATGATCAAGGCCGTCCGAGCGGTCGTCCATGAGGGTGCCACGGCCGATCAGGCCTTCTCGGTCTTCAGCAACCAGTCAAGCAGCTAAGCCAATCCGAAGAGGATCGGACGCGGAGCCAATCAGCAACCAGGGCAGGAAGTCACTTCGAGAAGCCCGACAGGTCCTCGCAATCGGGGAGTCCCCCGCAGTTCCGGAAGTGTGATCTGCTGGTCCGTATCTCTACAGTGGAGGACCTGCCGGCATAGCGATGCACACACTCCTAGTGAGGCCAGTATTTCCTTGGAACGGTTTTAACCCCGGTAGGAGTGTCGGTATCGGCGTGCAGCCCGAGAGCGACCGAGACGATGGCCGACCGAAGTTTGTGAGGAGGAGCCCCCTGAAGCCCGCCCAGAAGCTCTGCCCTCGCTGCCTACATCCTGTCAAGAACGCGAGCAAGTTCGGAGGCTGGTTGATCCCCATGAGCTACTATTGTCCGAACTGCGGGTACACGGGGACCGCCTTTCTCGAGAAGACTTCGGATGAGGCTCACGAGGATCCTTAAGTTTGGAGGCTGACAGAGAACCGACGCATGGACTCTTTGGGTCGGTACTAGCGGCGTTCTTCCTGATTCTGCTTTCGTTGACGGCACTCCTAGTGGTGCTCTCCTTCCCACTTGGCGTGTACACTGTCTTCTTCACCCACCTGTCCAACTCGACCGCCAGCACTCTTGGGTATCCCTTCCTTTGGCTCGGCCCGATCGCTGTCCTCGTGCCTATCCCAGTCATGTACGGGGTGGCATTCATCGCCGTCGTCGTCATTTACGTGATGATGTTCGTCTTGACCATCTTCCAGGGGAAGAGTCTACCCTCCGCCGTCTCCTCAGGACTCAGGCGCAGCTACGAAGAGTTCCTGTCTAACCGGGCACTACTGACGCTAGTAGCAATCGGGTTCCTCGTCTTCACCGCAGGGCTGGTGGACGAAGTGGTCTCATCTTTCGGGCCGCCAATCGGAAACCCCTTCAGTGGAGGTGACGACTTGCATACCTTCATCGGGTTGACACTCGCGCCACTCAGAGAAGAGTTCGGATTCAGAGTCCTCTTGATCGGAATAGCGGCGTCAGTCGTCGCTCTTCCGCGGCCGGGAACGTCGGCCCTGAGAATACTCTGGCGTCCTTCCGTCGCCTATGAGGGCGTCGACAACAACACCCTCGCCCTAGTCGTGATCTGGGCTGCAGGCGCCTTCAGCGCGGGCACCTTCGGCGCCTGCCACGTAGTATGCGGTGGTGGGGGCTGGGACATCGGGAAGCTGCCGGAAGCGATCTATGGGGGGATCGTCCTCGGGTACCTCTATGTCAGGTACGGGTTCCACGTCGCGGTTCTGGCGCACTGGGGCATCGACTATCTCCCCAGCGTCTTCGCCTTCTACGGGCAGGGGGCATACGGCATCCCCTGGGCCTCGTCTCCGGGATATCTCCTCCAACAGGTTGTCATGGCGGACGTGTTCGGGATCTTTGGAGTAGGATGCCTGATAGCGATTGCATACATCGGAGCGACCAAGCTCTCTAGGCGATGGCGGAAGCCTCCCCCAACTCTCGCTTGAAGTTCATAAGCGACTGACTCGAGGGAATGATGCGATAGGAATGACAGTCCTCGGTGCTTCGATACTGAAGGATCTCGTATCGAAGTATAAGGCGATCTATCCGTCAGACCCCCGAGCTTTCGACGGCGATGGCTACGTACTGACCGTTAGGGAAGACAGGACGCTGAACTATCTGGAGCACCGGAACATGATCTCCCGCGAAATCGTCTTTACCCCTCCTGACTGTGTCGCCCACCTAACCTCCAAGAGCAGGTTCGGGCGGCTCGGACTTTCGTTCCTCAATTCAGTCAAGGTGCACAGCGGTTTCGTCGGGAGGTTGGCTCTTGAGCTGGTTAATCTGAGCAATGAGAGGAGCCCGATAACTATCAAGCAGGGGGACCCACTGATTCACATCGAATTCCTGCGCAGAGAAGGTGAGCCCTCTCCCTACGCCGGCAGATACATGTTCCAGTTCATGAACGATGACGAGACCGATGCGTATGTCAGAATCCTCTCAGAGAACTTCCCGATCCAGTTCCCAAGAGAGAGACTAGAGCAGAAAAAGAGAGAACGACTCGTCAGGGAAGACTGACGTTTTAGATGCCCAGGGCCGACCGGAGGCCCTTGTACCTGTTCCTTATCGTGACCTCGGTGACACCTGCCGCTTCAGCCACATCCTTCTGAGTCTTGTCCTCGCCCTCCAGTGTGCACGCCACATAGAGAGCTGCAGCCGCAAGGCCCATAGGGTCCTTGCCTGCGGAGATCCTGGTCTCCTCGGCCCTCTTCAGAATCTCCAAAGCCCTCCGCTTCGTTTTCTCTGAGAGACCTGCCTTCGAGGCAATCCTTGAGACGCATTTTGTAGGGTCGACGACCGGCATCTTGATGTCCATTTCCTTCAGAAGCAACCTATAGCACCTTGCGATGTCCTTCTTCTTCACGTTGCTCACAGCCGCCATGTCTTTCAACGTCCTCGGCGTCTGGGTGTCCCTGCAAGCTGCGTAGAGGGAAGCGGCAATGATAGCAGAGATCGACCTTCCCCTGACCAACCCTCTTTCCAGTGCCTTTCTGTAGATGTAGGCCGCCTTCTCGACGACGGCGTCGGAGACCGAAAGCTTGTCGGAAAGTCTGTCAAGCTCGCTGAAAGCCTGCCTCAAATTCCTGTCGACTGGCTCATGCACTTGGCTGCGCGAGTCCCACGTCCTAAGCCTCTCCACCGTTGCCCTCATAGACGCGGAAAGTGATTTCCCAGAGGCATCCTTGTTTATGCCACCGATAACAGTCGCGAGTCCCATGTCGTGCATCGCGATTGAGGTTGGGATGCCTCCCCTGCTTCTATCGTCCTTTTCTTCCTTCGAAAACGACCTCCACTCTGGGCCGACATCCTCGATCTTCTCTTTGACGACGAAACCGCAGGCGCCGCAGAATAGCTCTCCCCCAGCTGTGTCAACTACCATCGGTCCCTTACCGCATCGTGGGCACTTATCAAGTGCCTTCTGTAACTTCATCAGTCTAGAAAAGTCCTTGTCGCCAAACATTTCTACCACTAGCGAAATCTTTACAAGGAAGGTCAACGTCATCATCTATATATGCTTTGTGGAGGAATTCCGAATACTTCAAGTCCACATGAAGGATTTGCAGAAAATCTAACCGTTCAGACTGTTTACAGACTGCTAACGAATCTTTTCAATCTTCTTCCGATGATGCCAAAAGTGAAAATGGAAACGTCATGAAAGAGGCTCAGGGACCAGCTGCTCAACTTCTCCGACCGATTCTGGACACTTACAGGAGCTCGGCCCTCGCTGTCATCGGGTGCCATGCCCGTGGGCTCGAACGTCGGTCATGTGAACTCGACATCGTCGTGGTTACGAATGAAAAGCGCCCCAATTCGACAGTCAAGATCGGTGAAGTATTTGTAGACCTAGTTTTCGTGCCGGAAAAGGAAGTTCTGAAGCCCTCGAATTGCGAACACTCTGTCTCGCTGGCACACGCCAAGATGGTCAGAGACACTTCGTTGATCCTGTCCACAAGCCTAGCTTCGAACACAGCCCTTCTCGCCAGCTCGGCGAAAAGGAGTTCCAGTCGGCGGCTCGCATCTGCTTTGAAGTCGCTCGGCAGGGTCGAGGAAGCACTCTCCAAAGGCTCGGCAATCGACGCAGACTATTGGCTGCTCTTTGCTGCCTACGATTACGCCTACTCACTGCTCTATTCTGGGGAGACCCCCCCGTCCCCCAGCCACCTCCTCGGCCAGCTCAAGGGCCAGTCTAGGTCGACGCCGAAGAGTTACGAGTCATTCGCCACAGGCGCGGGCCTGGGGAATTCGTCGAGGACGAGCTGCAAGTCTAGGCTCGACGGAGTTGCAGTGCTGTACGATGTGCTTGGCGGGGGTCACGAGGGAACTAGGGCCCTTGGGTCAAGGTGGTCGGCCACTCGGTTCGAGTGCGTCAGTTCGAAGGCCCGCGAATTGAATGGGAATATTGAGCATTCAGAATGCTATTCCTATCTTGGGATTGAGATGCTGAACGCCCTAGGGCAGTTGACAACACGCGAAGGACGGGCCACCAAGACAGGCGTGAGTCTCAGTGCGTTTACGACAGAGAAGAATAGACTACTAGGGGACAGACTTATGAAGGAATTAGGCTTAGTGCGAGAACGAGACGTACTGAAAGAGGCGCTGGAGCTAATGAGGGTCCAAGTCTCTAGATTGGCGAGGAAAACCTGAAGCGCAACATGGCTTAGACTCCGTTCAATATGCACGAACCATACTGATACGTAGCATGCGCTTGTCCGCGCGCGCCAAAGAAGTCCCGACCGACGTCTAGGCTTCCTAAGAAATGAGAGGCGACAAGAGCTATGTAGTAGTGCGACGCCTGATGTCATTATGAGCTCAGGGGGGATACTCATGCTGACTAGCAACTACGCACCGGGCTACAAGGTAACCAAGGTTTTGGGGCTGGTCTACGGAATAATTGTCAGGTCACGAAGCTGGGGGGAAACCTCATGGCCGGGCTGCGGTCGATTAGGGGTGGAGAAATCAACGAATACACCGAAATGGCCCACCAGGCCAGACAGCAGGCTTTGGACAGGCTCGCGGAGCAAGCAGCAAGCATGGGGGCGAACGCCGTGCTCAGCATCATGTTCGATTCCACTGAGATAGGGACAACGATGGACGAGATAATCGCGTTCGGGACTGGAGTAGTCATTGTCCCTGTGACGGAGCCCCAGCAGCTAGTGAAGCTGAGTTGGGCCCCCTAGCTCACATGATAGGCATCTGAGAAGCCCCTCGAGAAGGCGTCAAGGAGACGGTTTACACCATAACGGTACCTGCAACCACGAATACGCGCACGACGGCTATCCTTACAACTGCTAATCGTTAGTCCTTCGATTGGAAGGGAGAGTCATCTCGGATCCTCTGAATTCCCCAGTTCAAGTGCCGCGTTGTAGGCTGTCCTTCACTCATCAGTCGTGATCTTGGCTAACGCCGATTATTGCTGGTTGATTAGCTAGATCCAGACCATGTTCCGAAATGCGCTCTAGGATCTCCGGAAGGAGAAGAGCCGCAGCAATTATGGTTGTAGCCGCCACAGGCCAAAGCCACCCGACAAACCCCCTCCACCATTGGTCGAGAGTTCCTTGCGCAAATAGAGGGATCGTGCTGTCAAGGAAGGGCGAGGTTAGCCAGCCTGAATTCCCAGCGAGCGCACTCGTGAGGGCAGCGAGACCGTTTATGACCACCCCTGCGGAATACAGGACGTAGATGACAGGGGCTTGGTACCTCCACCCGCTTTCTATCACGTAACCCACTGGAAGAAGAAGGAACGGGAACGAAGCTATTATGAATCGAGGTCCAAAGGATAGACCCCCAGTGGGACCATACCAGGCGCAGTAAGGCAGGAACAGTACCATAAAGACTGCCAGAATGAGAAGGCCCTCTTTTCTGACCTCAGGACTACCTAACATCTTCCTGAATCCGAAGACACCGATGAGAAGAATAGGAGAGAATAGAAAGATGCCTCTCAACGGCGTGAAGAGGTTCAGGACAATCCCTAGGTACAGAGGCGTCGAGAAGTTTCCCAGAACAGACGGACTGTGAAGAAACAACTGTTCGGAGGAAACCAGGACCTGCCCAAAGGCTTCGTAGTTATACAGGCCAATCGCCAGGACTCCAAAAAAGGAACATAGAGCGAATCCTGTGATAGACTTCACGAGAAGTTCATGATTCTCTCTCAACGACACGACGATATAGACTAGCAGAACCGGCATCAGGAGGAAGTTCACATAATCAACCATCATCGCAGCCGCAACTGAAAGGCCCCCGAGCAGGATAGTTGCGATGCCTCCAATGCCCTTGGTGACTCGCAAGACGAAGTAAACAGCGATGACATTCAGTGCGGCAGAAACGTCGCTCTGGAAGAAGAAAGTGGCAAAAGGCCAGCTGATGGTTGAGAAAGCGTAAGCAAGCGCGATAAAGCTGGCCGTGGCCTCCCGGAAGTACATCCTACACAATTTGTAGAGGTAGAGCGCTGCGAGGGCATTCAGTATCGCAACGAAGAACTCGCTGGAGAGCATAACAGCCCCGTATTCGCTGAAGTGGCCGACGATGATGAAACCCAGCACCACGAAGGGAAAGGCGAGAAGGGCCAACCCTGGCGCCAGCGCAGAATAGTACTGCCCTCTGTACTGGAAGATGTCTACGGAGTTGGGGACGAATTGCCCCACGCGGCCCAACGCGAAGGTGTGGTTGGTCCACATTGCATAGTCGAGATCCAAGAAGCTTGCCGTATGGTCGGTCGCCCAGACTCCGTTCAGAGTGACGCCGAGAACCAGCAAGGTAGCCAAGAAGATGATTGATCCGCGGTTCATATCGCACGGAACCACATGGCGATCATTCTTCGGAGCACTCGTGTGCTCTGGGCTCCAGAAGAACCTTTGTGTGGGTCAACCCCAGTAGAGGTCACGAGCAGGGGCACGCTGTTTCCAGTGCATAGAGCGTAGCCAGAAGAACAGAGCATATCATTAGAGAATAGGCGTCCATCCTCCCGAGGCTGAAGAACACTGAATCTCACCAAGGCACCGAAGAAAATCTGAGAAGTCGATGATTCTCGGGATCTCGACCCGGTGCACAGCGCACAAGAGTTAACCGATCAGTCGTCATGCATCGTCTGCCCAGAAGTTTCTCAAAAGATTATATCGCAATTGGTGCCTAATGTCAGGTGCTGCTAGTTGCTGGATGAGTTCATCTTTCCGTTGGCCTGTCAATCCATACCACGATTGTGCGGTCGTCTCGGCATCGAATGCAGCCTGTCTGAAGAACTCTTCCCGGCAGAGGTGAAAGAACGAGATGTTGCCACACTGCAAAGAGAACGGGAGGGAATTCTAGAAGAACTCCTCTCAAGACATCGCGTATCAATATGGGATGTGTTCGACGAATCCGGAATCGGGCAAGAAAGGAATGCTATGGCAAGGGATTTCGTACGAAGCGGTTCCTCCTTACTCGATGTTGCTACAGGGAGGGGATATTTCGCATTCGCTAGTGCTCGCCTCAAGAATGAGGTCACGGCAGTTGACATCATGAACGGCGCACAGAGGGCCAGATGGTGGAAAGTGTTCTTGGAGAGTTCGAGGAGACTTGGCCTCACTTCTGCTGTTAGTGGGATAAGGTCCGACGGCTCGAATCTCCCGCTAATGTCTGAAAAATTCGAGGTGGTCAGCTGCATTCATGCAATCAGGAACATGTTGGCCCCGATCGACCAGAAGGGGTTCATCGCCGAGATGCGTAGGGCGACGGCAAAGGGTGGGAAGGCTGTCCTGGCAGAGTCCTCGATGGAGGCCGAATCTCCCGCGGAAGAAGTGTACGTTGCCTACATTCAACTCAGAGCCAAAATCGGATGGGAAGTCATTCCACCAGGCAGCGACGAACTGGAAGGAGTGATGGAAGAGGCAGGGTACTCAGAGATTGCATCTGAGAAGAAGCATTTTGGCAGGGATTATGCGCCTGTCGAATTCCCCTCATACGTCATTTCCGAGCAGCCACCAAGAATTCGTGAGGAGCACGACATTATTGAAAAGCTGCGATCGAAGCATGGCATCAAGTCAACTCCCGTGATAGTAATATCAGGGAAGAACGAAGGTTAAGCGAGGACAGGATGTGCGGTCGTCGGGGACTTCCATTCGGGCTCCCTTCGGCAGTCTTCGTCATCGTCAAACACTTAAAATCCCATTCGCCAAATGCCTAATTCAGTTGGAATCCAGCGAAACGGACGCACTTGCGAAGATTGCGGGCAACGTTGTGGCCAGCCCAGACCCGGGGAGGGCAATGAAGGCCTGGAGAGCCAAGCTAGGGATAAAGCAAGTAATGCTTGCGAAGACACTGGCAATCTCGCCCTCAGTCCTGAGCGATTACGAGAGCGGCCGGAGACCTTCTCCAGGCGTCCAATTCGTGAAGAAGTACGTAGAAGCCCTCATCAAGCTCGACGCGGGACGAGACCGGATGATACCAAAGCTGGTCTCCAGTGGAAAGGATGAGGCCATCCTTTCAATAGGCGAATTCGCAGGTCCGGTCGAAGCCTCGGCGGTCCTGAAGGCAATCGATGCGAGGGTGCTCGCGGGTGACGAGAAGCATGTGAAGTTGTACGGTTACACGGTCGTAGACAGCATAAAGACGATCTACGCGCTCTCTGGTTACGACTTCTACAAGATCTTCGGGGCCACGACCGAGAGAGCGCTGGTATTCACTAAGGTCGGGATGGGACGCAGTCCCCTGGTGGCAATCAGGGTCTCCCAGCTAAAGCCAAGGGTCGTCATAATTCACGGCCCGAAGAATCTTGACCCGCTCGCGGTGGACTTAGCGAGGCGAGAGAGGATTGTCCTAGCGCTGTCGAGCGCGCCCTCAGTGGAGTCCCTCATTTCAGCCCTAAGAGCGGTCACCCTGTCTCATCAGTCTTGATTGCGAAATCCAGCAAGTTTGCCTCAAAGCTCACAAAGCTCCATGGCAACCTTCGGACGAGCCAATCAACAGGTTCGTCTGAGAACATCTGGAAACCAGGCATCAACAAGCGGGAGGATCTGTCAGTGTCTTCAAGAACTCAGGCAAGGCTCTTTGTATATAACAGCAGAAGCGCCAGAATCCTCCAGAGTGCGGGCCTGCAAGCCTTTTTACTTCAACTATGAGCGCCGGGAAAGGCTGTGCTGGCGATAATCACCACTACCGTCGAATTCTTCATCGTAATTGCATTCGCGCTGGCGGCGGTCCTTCTCAACACGATTGATGGAAGGGGTTTCCTCGCAAGCACAGCCGTGGGCTTCTTGATCATCTACGGGGGAGGGTTCTCATGGTTCGTCATAGTCGCCGTTTTCTTCACCCTAGGAGTCGTCTTCACTCTCTACAAGTATGGATACAAGCGGAGGCTTGGGAGCGCGCAGGAGAAGGGCGGAGCTCGCAGCTGGCCCAACATCATAGCAAACGGCGGAATCGCCTCAGCGATCGCTCTGCTCAACTTCATCAGACCTAGCATCGATCTATCTGTTCTGTTCCTTGGAGCCATCTCCACCTCAGCCGCTGACACGGTAGCGACCGAAGTGGGTCTCCTGAGTCACAGCAAGCCAAGGCTGATTACAAACCTAACCAGAACTGTCACGCCTGGGACATCCGGAGGGGTCACCCTATTGGGCATCTTGGGGGCAGTCTTTGCTTCACTGGTCATTGGTTCTATGGCGTTCTTCCTCGGTCTGATGTCGATGCACCTCGTAGTGGTGCCCCTATGCGTCATAGGGGGGGTCCTCGGAGCCTGCGCCGACAGCGTGCTCGGGGCTTCCGTTCAGAGGAGAGGATACTGTGTGATCTGCCACAAGCCCACCGAGGCGCTAAGACACTGTGGAGAGAGCACACACATTTCAGGAGGAGTTTGGTACATTGAGAATAATGCAGTCAACCTCCTGGCCAGTGTTGCGGGAGCGGCTGTCTCCCTCGCAATCCTCCTTTTCCTTATCCCGACAGCCTAGGGTACTGAGTCGCGGCCGTCAGCGTTGCTGTTAGGGACGAAACAGGGACCCTTTGCTGGGCACGGTCGTCACGATTCCTAACGGTCACGGTTTTGTCCTTGAGAGTGTCGTAGTCTATAGTAATGCAGTACGGAACGCCCACTTCGTCTGCCCTGGCGTATCTCCTTCCTATCGAACCCGACTCATCGTAGAAAACGTCGAGAGTCTCCTGCAACTCCCTGAATATCTCCAGTGCGGCTTCCTGGAGGCCGTCTTTGTTGACCAGCGGAAAGACCCCTGCCTTCATGGGCGCCACGTACGGCTTCAGCGCTAGAAGCCGTTTCTCCCCTTCGGACCTCAGTGAAGCCTCTAGGAGCGCGTAAACGCTTCTGTCGATGCCCATCGAGAGCTCGAAGACGTGCGGCAGGACTTTTTCACCCCCGTCGTCGACAGTGAAGTCCGTCCCGCTCACGCTCGAGTGACGCCCGAGGTCGTAGTCACTTCTGTAGTTACATGCGACTAGTTCCAGCCATCCCACCGAAAGGCCCACCTCCAGGTCGTAGGCAATCTTCGAATAGAAGGCCCTGTCTTCCTGGGAGAGAATCCTGAACCGGAGCCTCTCCTTCGGCAGCCCCGCCGCACTGTAGAACCTGAGCAGCAAGGCGAGGTAGTAACCAACAAGCTTGTTCGGAACCAACCCCTTCTCGATGGCCTCAGAGACGGCGATCCTGCTGGAAGACCCTTCTGGGCTGCGCAAAGTCAGCTCGTCGCTCTGAGCCGGTCCAAATCTCGCCTCATCCGTCCGCTTCGGGTTGAAGAAGACCTCGACCTCAGCCTGATTGAGTTCCCTCAGCCTGATGAGCCCCTGTCTGGGAGCAATCTCGTTCCTGAAGCTGCGCCCCACCTGTGCCACACCCACTGGGAGCTTGACCCTTTGTGTCTTGAACAGAAGCGGAAAATCCACGAAGATGCTTTGACAGGTCTCAGGCCTGAGATAGGCCTCCTCCTGCATGGGGCCAATCCCGACTCTGAACATCATATTGAAGCGACCTGTTCCTGAGAGCGCCGAACCGCATCTCAGGCACTTCACCCCAGCCTTCACCATCAAAGAGTCGTATTCAGAGTCCTGAAGCTTCTCAGGAACGGGCTTGCGAGTCTTTTCCTCCACGAGCTTGTCGGGCCTGAAAACGGAACCACACTTGGAACATCGGACAAAAGGGTCAGTGAAACTAGACAGATGGCCAGACGCCTCAAAGACCGCCTTCGGCAGGATCTGCGACCCGTCGATCTCAAGCATCCCGTCCCTTTTGACTATCATACGCCTCCACAGCTCAACAAAGTTGTTCCTCATCGATAAGCCGAGGGGCCCATAATCCCAAAAGCCAGCCGGGGAGTTTGGATAGCTGTCTGCAGACTTGAAGAAGAAGCCCTTCTGCTGGGCCAGGCGAGCTACATCGTCGAACGACATCGTCGGCGTAATGCTCGAAGCTGTCCGGATATATGCTATCCGTGCTTCCCCTTTAGACCAGCCGCATCACTTGCTCCTTATTCTGCGCAATTGCTGCTGCGGAAGCGAACCCCGCTCACTTGCTCTTGCCAGAAGGGCTAGCACTCACCTGGTGCGACTATCTGTCGGAGACCCCGGAAAACGGTGTTTGTCCACCGCCAGGAGAGAATTCCTACGAAATAGCGCAATACGGGGCCGCATGTGTCACCATCATGGTTCTGGCGAGGAGGGGCACTTCAACAGAGCTTTGGTCTAGAATTGTCGCTCCATGGACTGCGACTCAGCCCGTAGACCGAGGCTCAAGTAGTGCGCAACACAGTATCTCTCGTACGACCTTTCGAGTTGCCGTGCCTGGAATTATTCTTGCCTGAAAGTCCTAGGCAGGCAGCACAGAAGTAAGTGTTCCCCTGTTGATAATCCATTTCTATCCCGTGGATCGCACAACGCATCGAAATCACCTGGGAAGCGCCTGCATCTGTAACCAATTCTACATCGCGTGTGTCAGTACTAGGCTGAGGATTTGCCTGCACTTCTAGGGTCTTCATGCCTATGGCACGAATTGCCTGGATACTTTGTAAGCATGATGAAGCCCCAATCTGGATTTCTGTCCAAGTGATAGGACTCGTCTGGCTTGTAACCCTCACAGCGCGCCCACGGCTCAAGGTGGAGAATCAGGGGGTGCCTTTCAACTATCATTGAAGGCTGACTGGCTGCGAAGATTTATCTGACGTTCGACAACTGAAGCACGGGTGGATAGGTGGGACTATTGCATCGGATTGGGTTCAGTGATGGTCATTCTAGCTATTGCGGAGGGTCTCTTCAACAAGCGTCTTCTCAACATGGGTCCCGACTATTCACTTCTCGCTGACGCTGCGTTTCTAGCTGGGGCCGTGTTGATGGTGTATGGTGCCGCGCACGGTACCTCGAAAGTCCCTTATGACGAAAACCCGAAAAAGCCGGAGCCATTCACAACCAGGGGTTCGTTCTCATCTTGGATTAGGAACCCTCTGGGACGCTTGCGAACCCCTCATGGAGTTGACACTGAAACTCAATGTATCTCAAGTATCGCTTCGAAGGCAGGACTCTCCGAGAGAACGAAGAAGAGGGCGTTAGGGATCCTGAAGCGAGCCAAGGATACCGGGATTTCAGTAGGTGAAGATCCGATAGGCCTTGCGGCTGCAGCTCTATACGTTGCATGCATCCTCGAGAGGGAGGACAAGACTCCGAAGGACCTGGCCGAAGCGGCAGGGGTCCCCGAAGTCGCGATAAGGAACAGGCTCAGGGGCCTCAGGGACGCCGTAGGTATCTAGCCGTACGCGGCAGCGCAGAGTCAGAACCCTGCCCTCCCTGGCGACGATTTCTCCAGCCGCAAATCGTAGACTATGTGATCACAACAAACTTGTAGCCATAGAGAATCTGCCCCGAATCTCCATCGACCTTGGCTCTTCGCACAGTCGCCCTCACCCTTGCTCCTGTCTTGACGGATTCACCAGGAGAATCGACGACTTGGCTGAGGACTCTCGCTCCGTTATCGAGCCTCACTACAGCGAGATAGAATGGGGCCTGTGCCTCGAACCCGGGCAACACTTCATGGAGTTGCGTGTAGGTCATTATCCTCCCCTCCCTCGGCATTTCCCTGTCCTTGACGCTCTCGGAGCCGCAACGCCTGCACCTGTAGACAGGTGGGAAGAACTCGGCGCTGCACTTCTGACACTGGCTGCCGATCAGCCTGTAGTACCGGTCCCTGATCCTCCAAGCCTGGATGGCCATCTACTCAGCCCTCCCGAATACATGGACTACGCTCGTGGTGTCCACTCCTCCGATATTGTGGGTGATCGCATAGTCGGCGTCCTCGATTTGGTTCCTACCGGCCTGGTCTGTCAGCTGCAGGAAGGTCTCTGCGACCTGGTAGACGCCAGTCGCCCCCACAGGGTTCCCTCTAGCCTTCAGCCCCCCGAACGTATTGATTGGAAGCTCTGACCCATTGTTGTACTTCCCCTCCTTCGCGTCTCTCGAGCCGCGTCCTCTTCTCGAAAACCCCATTGCCTCGAGGGACAGGGCCCCCATCACAGAGAAGGCGTCATGGATTTCAGCAAAGTCGAGCTTCCGAGGGGAGAGCCCTGCCTGGGCCATTGCTCCCTTGAAGGCATCCCGAGTCGCGTGGAAATCGAGCATGTCTTCCCTCTCGTAGACGCTGAACTCGTTCGTCGCGATTCTCCCGCCCAGGACCTCGGCCATTTGCTTCCTGGTGCCAGACGCCGCCCTGTCACTGACCAAGAGTACAGCTGCAGCCCCGTCTCCAACTGGGGCACAGTCGAAGAGTCTCAACGGGTCTGCGACCATGCTCGATCTGCTGACCACGTCAAGCGTGATTGCCTTCCTGAACTGGGCGTGCTCAGCAGTAACCGCGTTCGCGTGGTCTATGACTGGGATCGAGCTGAGTTCATCCCTCGAAACGTTTAGCTGTTCCATGTAGTATCTTGCTAGGAGGCCGTTCAGCGCGGCGAACGAGGCGCCCACGAACTGAGTATACTCTGCTGACTCTGCCATCGTGAGCGCCTGTGATATCTCCTCCGACTCCAAGTCCCGCATCTTCTCGACCCCGACCACGAGAGCAGAGTCAAGCGCCCCTGATTTCACGAGTGAATACGCAACGTTGAAGGCAGAACCGCCTGACGAGCAGGCCGACTCTACCTTGACGGCCGGCACCCCTATGAGGCCCAGGGCACTGGCAAGGAGAGCCCCAAGGTGCTCCTGTCGTGCGCCGATTCCGCTGAACATGTTCCCGACGAAAATCTCCTGCGGCTTGACTTTGGGCGTACCCTTCATCGCCCCTCTGGCTGCCTCTACTGCCAGGTCAAGAAGCGACTTCTCCCAGTGGTCGCCTATCTTGGTGAAACCCGCTGAAGAAACGAACACCTTGGATTTTGGCATCGATTTTTCTACCTGTGCAGTTTGTCCCTGAACTTGGAGTAAGTGGAGTAGTCTATCTTCAAGCCTCTCTGGATCATCGACTTCACGGTGGGGTTGACTCCTCTCGTCTTCCTGATTCCATCAAGGACCTCGATGCAGAAAGCGTCCGACCCGGCGCCTGAGCCGAAGCTTGCAAGCAAGATCTTGTCACCAGGTTTCGCCTCGTCCAGGACCGCCGCGAGACCGATAGGCGAGCTCCCGGCATAGGTGTTTCCTATCATCGGATTGAGCAGGCCGGTCTTGATCTGCTCCATCGTGAACCCGAGTCTGGTGGCAACCTCGACAGGGAATCTCGGATTGGGCTGGTGGAAGACGGCATAGGCGAAGTCGCTCGGCTTGTGACCAGTCTCCTTGAAGAGAGTCTTTACCGAGCTCTCGATGTGATGGAAGTAGGCCGGTTCACCCGTGAACCTTGAGAGGTGCCTGGGGTATTTTTCGTGGGCCCTTCGCCAGAAGTCCCCGGTGTCAGAAACAAACGATGTGCTGCAGTCTATTACTGCGACTGCGTTCTTCCCGCTCTTCCCGATGACATAGGCTGCTCCCCCGCTTGCTGCGGCGTACTCCAAGTCGTCGCCGGGCCTTCCTTGAGCCGTGTCCATACCTACTGCGAGCCCTGCCTCAATCATTCCGGAACCGACCAAGCCCGTTATCGCCTGAATTGCCTCCGTTCCCGCTTTGCAGGCGAACTCCAAATCGGCCGCGAGGGTATAGTGCTGTCCGAGAGCCTGCGCAACCATTGTGCTCGTCGGCTTCACGGCGTACGGCTTCGATTCGGTGCCAACGAAGATTGCGCCGAGATTTGTCGTGCCAGCCATCTTCATCGCGTAACGGGCGGCTTCGATCGCCATCGTCACGGTGTCTTCGTCCATCGAGGCTACCGCCTTCTCGGTGTTGGGACCTGAACCGCCTCCCTTCCAGATTCTGGCAATCTCGGATGTGGGAATCCTGTAAAGCGGGATGTAAGCGCCATAACCCAATATGGCAGCGGGCCTGCTGCTCTTCATGAGATGCATCTAGGTACTTCCGAGCCGAACCACACCCATACATAAACGATTACGCAATAGAGGATGTCATCATTAGCCTATTGCCGAACTTCCTATGTCATCACAACCTAGGGTGACAGTCCCGAACCCCAATCTTACCTAATCAGAGGTGGCGGGTCTGGGCTTCGCGGATGCTCCCAGGTCTTGGCATGCCGACGGCAGAGAACCTAGACGGCCTTGATCTGCTTGACTACTGAGGGTCTTGCCTTCCTGAAGACGCGGTACCCGCAGATGCACTTCACTTCAGGCAGTCTTGAGAGATCCTCCTGAGTCGTCTTGGTGCCGCATCTCACGCATTCGTACACGGCTCCTGCGAAGACCTTCACGGGCTGCTCCTTCGGTGCCTCAGCTGACATTCTAATGCCACGCTGCGATTCCCCGTATTTCTGGCTTTCCCATGACTGGGGGGGGGTCTATTGTCTTCCTTCCATAATCCGACGGTTGTTCCTAAGTGCATGGTGTGAGAGTCTTCTGAACTTGGTTTCTTCCATCTTGACTTTCGGATGAAGGACGATTCCTCACTTCAGCTAAGGGCAATCCTGATCACAGCGAAGAAGAACTGGGCCATGTCTGCCACCCCCAGCTTCGACTTACCCGCAGTCCTGTCTGCAAAAATGTACGGGACTTCTGTAATACGGGATTCCTTCAGCAGATGGAGAGACGCGACTTGGAACTCGAACCCCTTCGTGGGCAGAACCGCATTGGCAACTTGCTCTGCTTTGGCCCTCGTGTATGCACGGAAGCCCGAGGTCGCGTCCCTGACCTTAATGCGAAGCAGCGTCCTTGCATAGGCGTTCGCCCCCTTGCTTACTGTCCTTCGCCAGAGATTCCAGCCTGAGACTCCTCCTCCAGCAACGTACCTGGACCCCACCGCCACGTCGGCTCCGGCCTGAACTGCCCTGACCAGTTCCCTGATCACCGACGGAGGATGCTGGAGGTCCGCGTCCATCTCGATGATGATGTCAGGCGCGACCAACGATATGGCTTTCCTGAATCCGTCCTGGTAAGCGCTTCCAATTCCAGTCTTAGCTTTTCTGACGAGCAACCTCACAGAGGGATCGTGGAAAGCCATCTCGCGTATCAAGTCACCAGTCCCGTCAGGGCTGGTGTCGTCGACGAAAAGGAGAGTGAGACCAGGGACCGCGGCCCTTCGCACCTCCTCCAGCAATCTCCCGACGTTCTCTCTCTCATTGTAGGTAGGAACGACCACACAGAGCTTCTGCTGTGTCTGCAAGGCGGGACTCCTAGAGGAGTTCGCGTGCTGCAGTAAGGAACCCCTGGGCAACCCTTTCCATCTCCTCGCGGCCCAGCCGGGGGTGGACAGGAAGCGATAGCACATGTCGTGTGGCCTCTTCGGTGTTCTTCAGTGTCAGGTGGCCGTATCCAAGCTCCTCGTACAGTGGAGTCTTGTGGACTGGAGTCTTGAAGTAGACGGCAGCCCCAACTCCCATCGCCCTGAGCCTATCTAGGACCTTGTCTCTGTTCCTTCGCAGGAATAGAGTATGGAGGTAATGGGTGTGGGTCCTGTCCTTCCTGTCCTGTGTGAAAGACGCGCCTTTGACTCCCGAGATCTCTTCCTGCAGGAAGGCGACATTCCTGGATCTGGTCCTCAGGAAACCACTCAGCTTTTCCATCTGGACCGAGGCCATCGCGGCGGCGAGCTCGGTGAGCCGGTAGTTGAACCCGAGACGCCGTGAATCGTACCCGTGAACCATCCCGTGGTTCCTGACGAGCCTTAACTTGTCTGCCAACTCGTCGCTGTTCGTCGATATCGCTCCACCCTCGCCTGAAGTGGCGACCTTGGTCGCGTACATGCTGAAACACCCTGCGTCAGAGAGTGTCCCCGTCTGATTTCCTTTGTACTCGGCTCCGAGCGATTCTGCTGCATCCTCCACCACGTGGACCGAATGTGCTGATGCGATCTCGCGGACTTCGTCCATGTCAGCTGGATAGCCGTAGAGATGAACCGGGATCACGGCCTTCGTGTACTTGGTGATGGCCTTCCCAAATTGGACGGGATCGATGTTGTAGTCAGCCTTCGTGTCGACGAAGACTGGTTTGGCCCCGCAAGCTAGCACCACGTTGGCTGTCGCCACAAAGGTAAATGAAGGCACAACGACTTCGTCACCAGGCTTGATTCCAAGTGCCAGCAGGACCGAGTGCAGGGCGGCCGTCCCTGAGTTTACGGCAACAACGTGCTTCACTCTAAGCAATTCCCTCATCTTCGATTCGAAGCTCTTCACCCACTTCCCCCCCTCGTAGGAACTGTCGGTCAGCATTCCGCTCTCGAGCACGGAGAGCACAGCCTTCTTCTCATCCTCTCCCAGCAGTGGAAGGTTGATCGGTATGAAGTCCAATTGCCCCACCGCCCCTCAGCGCAAGAGTATTTGAGATTCATGCAAGGGATCCCAGTGGTGTGGGTCGAAGACCGTGAATCACCATCGCTCGTTCCTATTGCGGCGTTCGCGGTGGCGCGAGCGCTGAACGACAGCTACCCCGTACCTTGAAACTCAGTCTTTGCCACTAGGGCGTCCGCAGCACTCTCCATGACAGGCGGACACTCAGTCCATTTCCTGCGCCGCCTGAACCGCTCACACGTTACTTGACTGGCTTGCCCGCCGGCGAGTATCCTGAGTAGAGCAATACCAAGTGGGCAAACGCGAAGAAGGCAAACCCGACCAGCGTTTCCATGGCGACCAGTGAGAATGTGCTGTTAACGAATGGAATGGCCACGTAAGCCTGATAGGCAGACACCAAGAACCCGAGAATCGCAGAAGAGGTCGCCCAAGGCCAAGTGATTCTTCCTGAGGGTAGGAACTTCAGCAGAAGCCCAGCGGCAAGACACGTAAGGGCAGGCCATAGGACCATGACGAGGCCTAATCCGACTGCAACGACTGCCCACACGACCCCTACGGTCAGGAATTCATACACGAGATTCGACTTTAGAATGTCAGAGGCCTTGGGCAACCCCGCAACCGCGCGCGGTTGTCGTTATAAATTGTGTTGTCGGGCTCACTCTTGCACGGTAGGCTTATCTGCAGTCGGGCAAGGTGTAGGTCGACCCCAGTTTGTCGACCCAGCCTCTCACGCAGACTAAAGAGCTCATCTCGAAACTCGCCGAACTGACCAGACCCGTCACGGAGCTGGGAGAATCGCTTCTCGCATCGGCATTCTACGACGGAGACCTCAGGTTGGCCGTGCTGAAGTTCTACGACCAAAAGGCAGGCAGGTTCTGGCTCTGGCGCGACGACACCGGGCATAAGCCATACTGCTACACCCGGCTAGGATCTGACGAGCTGATCGAAGTGAGGGCGAGGAAGGACGTCATCGACATCACAGAAGAGGAGAAGTTGGACCTTCTCAACGACACGAGAGTCAAGCTGAGGAAGATAATCACAACTGATCCGCTCGCCATAGGTGGCGGGAATAACAGCATCAGGGACCAGATTAAGGCCTGGGAGGCCGACATCAAGTATTACGAGAACTATACCTACGACAGAGAACTCAGAATGGGGACCTACTACCGCGTTGCCGCAGGGAAGGTTGTGCCCGTGGAGCAACCAGTCCCTGACAGGGTCGCCCGTTCGCTGAACCAGATTCTGGGACGGAACCCGCCGGAGTTTGCGCCCTACCTCAAGGAATGGGCAGAGTTGCTCAGCGAGCCGCTCTGCGATTTCCGACGTGTGGCGCTGGACATAGAGGTGGCCAACGAGGCTGGTCGGCTTCCCGACCCGGAGGACCCCAAGCAACCCGTGATAGCCGTTTCGTTCTTCAACGATGAGGAGAGGGTAGTGTATCTCCTCAAGAATGGGAAGGATCCGACCGGGCTCGAGGGGAAACCCTACACCTGCCGAGTCTTCGACGATGAGACCGACCTCCTGAGGGCAACCATGGCGAAGATCCTAGAGTACCCAGTCCTAGTCACATTCAACGGGGACGACTTTGACCTCCGTTACCTGCGGCACAGGGCTGATAGAAGGGGAATCACCGAGGAGGAGAACCCCGTCCAGCTCGAGCGTGTGGCAGCGTCCTTGAAGCACGGTGTCCACATTGACCTCTATCAGTTCTTCAGGAACCGGTCTATACAGGTCTACGCCTTTAGCAACAGGTACGCCGAGCACACCCTCAACGGCATCTCGGATGCACTCCTCGGCAAGTCGAAGATCGAATTTGATGGAGAGATAGGCGATCTGCCCTTGCCTGAGCTTGCCGGCTACTGCCTTAACGACTCCCAGCTGACCTACGAGCTGACATCAATGGGAGGTTCGGTCGTAATGAAGCTCCTGTTAGTGATTTCCAGAATCGGAAAGATGCCGATTAACGACGTCTCGCGGCTAGGAGTCTCGAACTGGATCCGAAGCATGCTCTTCTATGAGCACCGGAAGATGGGGGCGCTCATCCCGAGGCAGGACGAGCTGGCCGAGAAGGGCGGGGCGTCGTCGCAGGCGTTGATCAAGGGCAAGAAGTACAAGGGAGGCCTCGTCATCGAACCCAAGCCAGGTGTCTTCTTCGACGTATCCGTCTTGGACTTCGCGAGTCTCTATCCAAGCCTGATCAAGATCCACAACCTGTCGTACGAGACGGTCAACTGTCCTCATGAAGAATGCAAGGATAACACGGTCCCAGACACGACATCCTGGGTCTGCAAGAAGAGGAAGGGGATTACGAGCCTCGTCACCGGATCACTCAGGGACCTGCGGGTCAGTCACTACAAGCCGCTGACAAGGGACCCGACTCTGTCGAAAGAAGACAGAGAGCTGTACAACGTCGTAACTCAAGGCCTCAAGGTTTTCCTCAATGCTAGCTACGGAGTAATGGGATTCGAGACATTCGCATTCTACTGTCTGCCCGTGGCTGAGGCTACTGCCGCCCTGGGGAGAGACGCCATCACTAAGACCATCCAGAAGTGTGCCGAGCTTGGAATAAGCGTGTTGTACAGCGACACTGATAGCCTCTTCCTTCAGAACCCTTCAAAGGAGCAGGTCCTTTCTGTCACTCACTGGGCGGAAAGGGAGCTAGGCGTGGAACTCGACTTAGATAAGACGTACAGGTATGTGGCCTTCAGCAGTCGCAAGAAGAACTATTTCGGGGTCCTGCCTGATGGAACCGCAGACATCAAGGGCCTAACTGGTAAGAAGTCGCAGACCCCTGACTACCTCAAACAGACATTCTACGAGGCGTTGGGAATACTTAGCAGGGTCCAGACCGAGTCAGACTTTGAAAAGGCTAGGGCGGACACAAAGGCTCTCCTCACTAGGATGATCACTCAGCTGAAGAACCGGCAGGTTCCTGTCGAACAGCTGGCCTTCAACGTGATGATGGGCAAACCGACGGAGAAGTACGGAGACACTACTCCCCAGCACGTAAGGGCGGCCAGGCTTCTCGAGGAAAGAGGGAAAGAGATCAAGGCGGGAGAGATAATCGCGTACGTCAAGACGAAGAACCCCCCCTACGTCAAGCCCGTCGAGTTGGCCAAAGTCGACGAGATTGATTCAGACAAGTATATCGAATATGCCCACTCCATGTTCGACCAGATGCTGGACGCACTGGACTTCAGCTTCGACGAGATGCTAGGAGCGACGACCCTGGACTTTTTCTGGTCCTGAGACCTTCGACAACGTTGATTGTGGGCATCACACGCGCGCTCTAACAGCAATCAACAGGGACAGGATAACGTTTCCGAGGTCTGCCATCGAGTTTATTATCCTTCAGGCGGGCGTGGGCATCGGAACAAGGGTGAAGGACAGCTGAGCTACTTAGATCTGTTCTCGAGCGTTGACCCCCTAGTCGGGCCTAAGGATCTCAAGGAGCCGCTGCTGACGGTCTTCGGGGCGCCTTATGACGGGACAACTTCCTACAGGCCCGGCACTCGATTCGGCCCCAACGCCATCAGGGAGGCTTTCCTCAATGTAGAGGCATACTCGCGGAGGTTGGACGTGGACGTGGAGCGACTCCTCATTCGGGATGCTGGCAACTTGGCGAAGCAGAACGACCCTGGGGCTATGATGCGAACGGTGTCGAAGGTCACAAAAGAACTCTTTGGGGAGGGCGAGAGATTCTGTATGCTTGGGGGCGAGCATTCGCTAACGGCTGGGTCGTTCATCAACGCCCCAAGGGGAACGGCGCTCGTCGTCTTTGATGCCCACTTCGACCTCAGGGATGAGTGGGAGGGCTCGAAGCTCTCTCACGCCTGCTATTTGCGCAGGATCATTGAGAAGGTCGACCCTTCGGTCGTGGCTCACATTGGGGGGAGAGCGGCTACGCAGGAGGAATGGAGACTCTCGAAACGCTTGGGCCTTGTCCTTTCTCCCAAGCAGACCGGCACCCCCGCCGAGCTCAAGAGGTTTTCACGCTTTCTTTCCAATTTCAAAAACGTCTACGTCAGCATTGACATCGACGGCCTCGACCCTGCCTTCGCGCCCGGGACAGGGACTCCAGAAGCAGGAGGGCTCACGACTATTGCGCTCCTCGATTGTCTATATGCGCTCGAAGGGCGAAGGGTCGCCGCCTTCGATATCATGGAGGTAAGCCCGCCGTACGACAATGGTTCTACGGTGACTGCCGCAGCCCGATTCATGAACGAGCTGACGGCGCTCTGCGCATCGACGCGGTAGTGTCCTCACTCGAGCCTGTCCGACCGAGACTTCACATCGGCGAGGAAATCATCAATCCTGACACCTAGCTGCTGCTTTCCATCCCTAGTCCTCACCGCGATAGTGGAAGCTGCCTCTTCCTTCCCCCCTAACACTACGATGTATGGGATCTTCTGGAGCTGGGCGTTTCTGACCTTAGCGTTCAAAGTCGCGTGCTCGAAGTCTCCCTCAGCCCTCACTCCTCCTGCGAGCAGCGAAGTCAAGACCTGCTTGGCGTATGGGACCTGGTCGTCGGTGAGAGACAAGACCCTTGCCTGGACAGGCGATAGCCACAGAGGGAGCTTTCCCTGGTAGTGTTCCAGGATTATCCCTATGAACCGCTCCAGCGACCCGCAAATCGTACGGTGGAGGACCACTGGTATGTGCTCCCTGCCGTCTGAACCTGTGTAGGACAACTCGAACTGCTTTGGCATCTGGAGATCGAGCTGAAAGGTCCCGCACTGCCACTCCCTTCCGAGGGAGTCCTTGATATCGACGTCAATCTTCGGAGCGTAGAAGTTGCCCTCCTTCTCCTTGACCTCATACGCGAGACCCTTTGCTTCGACGACACGAATCAGCGTCTTGGTGGCCCTCTCCCACTCCTCGTCGCTCCCCATACTCTCGTCGGGCCGAGTTGAGATCTTGACTTTGTATTGTAGACCGAAGACACGATAGAGCTTTTCCATCATGTCGAGCATATCTGCAAGTTCGGCTTCGACTTGGTCCTCGGTAGCTATGACATGCGCATCGTCTTGAGTGAGGATTTTGACCCTGAAGAGGCCCGTCGCGACACCGCTAAGCTCGTTGCGATACAGCGGGTCGAAGATTGCATATCTGACCGGCAGCTCGCGGAAGCTCCAGCGGCGTGACTTGTAGATTAGGAACGTCGAAGGACAGTTCATCGGCTTCAGGCCCATCTCCTCGTCCCCGAAGTTGGTGAGGAACATGTTCTCCCGGTAGTGATCCCAATGGCCACTCACTCTCCAAAGCATCGTGTTTGCGAGGGCCGGGGTGCTGACCTCGACGTACCCGCGCCCTGCAAGTTCGGCCCGGATGAAATTAGTAAGCAGGTTCTTGAGCTTCAAGCCCTTATCGTGCCAGTAGACCATCCCGGGGGATGGCTCCTGGAAGCTGAAGAGGTCCAACCTCTCACCAATGCTTCTGTGGTCTGTGTCCGGCAGCTGCCCGAAGTCGCTCTTCCTAACCCTTGCCTGCATCTCGTGTTGCGAAGGCTCATGTCTCGGTTTCGCAGACGCGGATGGGGGCTGTGCCTCGTGCGTGTAGCTCCGTGACATCTCCGCGAGGGGATGCCCCTTAACCTTGATCTGAAGCGCTTTTGTCCAGCCGAACGGCGCCCTCATGGTCTCCAACCCTTGTCCGACAGCCTCCCTCTCCATTGAAAGCAGCAAGGAAAGAGCCTCCGAGGGGCGAGCAAGGTTCTGGCTGATGTGCGCGAAAGGGTAAATCATGACCCTGTTGGTCCCGAGCTTCGACAGGAATCCCTTGGTCTCGGAGACCGCCTTCTTGACCAGTTCCTCATCATCCCCTTTCTCGAAGGCGGTGAAAAGGACAACGAGTTCCTCCTCCTTCACTGGTTTCGGCTGAATCTCCTCGGCGCCCGCGATCTCCTTCTTGACTGGCCTGTACTCGATGAAGTCGACGTGCATCTGAAGTATCTTCATGCAGGCTCAGCTCCTGCCTACCATCTCGACCTTTCCAGAGACTTTGACTTCTTGGTGGCCTTCTTCCAGGCCTTGTAATGCTCGTGGCAGAGGTAGGCCCGCCTGCCCTCTCCACCCACGCTAAGCCCGCTCCCGCCCATCTCGGACCTGCTGAGCGACCTAACAGCCTTGTTGCTGCAGCCGGTCACGCTACAGCTGACTCCCTTGTCGACCTTTCCCAAAGACGGGCCGCGGAACACGTCTCACTATATATAATCTTGGCCGAGAAGGTAGTTGTGCTCGACAGGTTGAGGGGAAGATTCGAAACGTACCTCGGGCTCCTCGGAAAGTGGTTCTCATCGATAGAGGCGTCGCCGACAGCCTGGACTATCGTAGGGCTTGTTTTTTCAATCTTGTCCGGTGTCGCGTATTCGCATGCAGGCTATGACGGTCAGCTGGTTGGAGGCATCCTGATCCTAGCCGCAGGGTGGTTCGACATTGTGGACGGGGCAGTCGCCAGAGTGACTGGGAGGGTTTCGAAACAAGGTGCCTTCCTCGATTCGACGCTCGACAGAGTGGCCGAGGTGGTGATCTTCCTCGGAATACTCGCGGGGGGTCTGACATCACCCGCGCTGGCTCTGACCGCGCTGTCTCTCAGTCTCCTCGTCAGCTACACGAGGGCCAAGGGAGACGCGCTGGGCATTACGCTCTCAGGCGTCGGGGTTGGTGAGAGGAGTGAGCGCCTTTTGATCCTTGCGGTCGCCTCGATAGCCGGCTATGCCGGTTGGGGGATCATCCTGGTCGCGATCGTAGCTGGCTACACCTTCCTTGAGAGGGCGTCCAGGGCAATGAGGATTCTGGGTCAGGTCTGACCGATACTCTTCTGAACCTCATCGAGATAGAATTTGGCGCTGAGAAGTTGGTCCTTTCCCTTCGCGGTAATCGCGTATGCCGAGCGAAAAGAATCTGACGACCGCTTCACCAGGCCCTCTTGCCTCAGTCTATAGATCACTGAGTAGAAGGTAATCGCAGCAGGGGCAAACCCCCGCTTCGCCAAGACTCGAGAGCGAATCTCACTTGGCGTCGCGTCCCCAAGCTGGAGCTCCGATAGAATGTACAGCCATAGGTTCCCCTTCGTCAGCGATGTCCTGAGATGGTCCAGGGCCAAGCACGGTGACTGGTGAGCAGGAGGTCAATAACCTTGCTTCTCACAGTCGGCCTCGCGACATGATGTCAGAACCCAGGGATGGCGATGGTGCTTCCGGCGTGTTATGCGCTAGATTGCTGATTAGTTGGACGTTTTCGAAGGATTCGGCTGGTGGCTACCAACCGTGCCTTTCGGACTGAGCCCGCACCTTCACGATCCCGTAATGAACTGCACAGCTGATACAGTAGTAGCGGACGGTCGTCGGAGACGCAATATACGCCCCAGCTGCCCTGAGTTCGCGGGCAAGTGTCGGTTCGACCAGCGACATCCTAGTAGTCACTTTCTTCGCCTTGTCCCTCGGGACCGCGGCTCCGCAGTTGCTGCAGTATATTGTGCTGCTCCTTCCCTTTCCTCCCTTCGAGCGTCCTCGACTCTTTCTCTTCTTGGTCAAACTGGACTAGCGACCAGCTCGCTTGTTCCTCTTTAAACCTATGGTGGGTCGGACCCAAAGGCCTTCTGTAAAGGGCGGGCGGCCCGCGGAGTAGCGTTCATAAGAGAATGCTCCCAGAGGCGAGCGCTCCTTGAGGGTCATCGTGGCTGGGTTTATCACAATTGACACAATACAGCTCCCTGCCCGCCAGATCACGTCTGTCGGAGGCCCTCCCTGCTACGCCGGGTTGATCTGTTCCAGGTTCGGATTCGAGGTCACCGCGCTCACGAAGGTCGGCAACGACTTTCCAGACGAGCAGGCAGTCTGGCTGGCAAGGAACGGCATCATGCTGAGAGCTGCCGACAGAAGCATCTCGAAGCCCACGACCAAGTTCCGGATAGTCAACTCCGCAGGTAACAGGTCGCTCGCCCTCATCAGCAGGTGCGAGAACATCTCATCCTCGCAGATACCTCCGGGTGTCAGGTTCGACGCGTCTCTCATCAGCCCAATCGCAGGGGAAATCTCGTCGTCGGTGCTTACAGAAATCTCCGCGAGGTCTGACTTTACCTTCCTTGACCCGCAGGGCTTCTTGCGGAGCTTTGCCCCGGACGGAACGGTCTCGCAGGGGCCGTTGAAGGACAAGGGCATCATCTCCAAGGTGGACGCCCTGAAGATGGACCTCGCCGAGGCCGAGGCTCTGACTGGCAGGTCGAACCCAAGAGACGCCCTACTGAAGATCGCGTCCGTCGGCATTAGGAAGGCTATCGTGACCCGAGGTGGCGATTCGTGCTTCGTGCTCGACGGGACGCGGATTTACGAGATCTCCGTACCGCGATCACAAGTCATTGACAGCACTGGGGCGGGAGACATTCTCAGCGGGGCCACAGTCGGATGGTACCTGAAAACAAGGGATTTCCTGCGTAGCGCCTGCTTCGGAGTCGCGGCCTCTTCGCTCTCCCTCCAAATGATAGCACTCGCCAAGATCGACCTTCCGATGAGCGTGGACGACAGTGCGGCTAGGCTCTACTGCCTCGCGAGTCCTGTCGCAGGAATCTGAGGCGGCCTCCCAGACCCGACAGGCTAGTATGATTTCGCATAGTTGACAGTCAGCACGGCTTTCTCTCCGCATGATACACAGACGCTCTGCGGCGGGCTCTGATCGAGCGGGATGTTCACAATCTTGCCGCCCCCTTTTTCCTTCAACCTGTCCTCGCAGCTTTGTTTCCCGCACCAAGCAACCTTCACGATTCCTCCCTTCTCCTTGATTATCTCCTTCAGCTGTGAGAGCGAACCTGCCTCGAATGTGTTAGCCCTGAGGAACTCCCTCGCCTTCTCGAGGAGGGCTTTCTGAATCGAGCTCAACTCAATCCCGACCTCCCCACTTAGATCGACAAGTGGCACCGTCCTCTTCCCGCCTGTGTCTCTCCGCACAAGAACTGCCTGCCTCGACTTCAGGTCTCTCGGACCAATCTCGACTCTTAGGGGGATCCCCTTCATCTCCCATTCATTGAACTTCCTGCCAGGAGTGAGGTTGTCTCTGTCGTCGAGCTTAGTCCTCCAGTTCTTCGAGAGTTCCTGAGTAATCTTCACAGCCTCTTTCAGGATCAAGGCCTTATTTTCGTCGTTGACAATGGGCACTATCACGATCTGGATCCATGCGAGCCTCGGAGGCACCACCGCGCCCTTGTCGTCGCTGTGGACTGCCAACATCACCCCGATCTCTCTCGTGCTGATTGCCCACGTGTTCTGCCAGGCGAACTGCTTCTTCCCATCTTGGTCGACGAAGGCAATCTCGAAGACTTTCGAGAACCTCTGGCCGTCCGAGTGGAAGTCGGGCCCTTGTATCGCCTTGCCATCGGGTAGCAGGTGCTCCACGCTGTAGGTTGCCTCGGCTCCTGCGAACTTTTCAGTGTCCGTCTTCCTGCCTATGTAGCCGGGAAGAGCCATGAGCTCCTCTGTGACCATCCTGTAGATTCCTAGGATCTGATCCCGCTCTGCGTCTGCCTCCTCCCTCGTCGCGAAGAGTGTGTGCCCCTCATTCCACAAGAACTCCCTGGAGCGGAGGAACGGTGTTGGATGCCTGAACTCCCAGCGGACAACGTTGTTCCACTGGTTAAGGCGGAGGGGCAGGTCACGCCAGGATCTAATCCATCTCGAGACAACCTCGTACATCACTGCCTCCGAAGTGGGCCTGATGGCCAGCCTCTCGTCCAAGGGCGTGTCTCCGGCCTGAGTGACCCACGCTACCTCTGGCGAGAACCCTTCAACGTGCTCTGCCTCCTTCCTGAGCAGACGTTCCGGGATGAATAGAGGGAAGTAGGTGTTCATAATCCCGATCTTCTTGAACTCGGTGTCAGTGGCCCTCTGGATGTTCTCCCAGATGGCGTATCCGGCAGGTCTGTATGCCAGGCAGCCGGAGACCGGGGTGTAGTCCGCTATTTCCCCCTTCAAGATCACTTGCGTGTACCACTCGTCGAAGTCCTCGGTCTTCTTGGCGGTCATGCCTTCCTTTCCAAGCTCTGACATGTAGCACCGGGCGTCCGCCGCTTCTGCTTAAAGAAGATGCGCCCGGGGTCCGCATCGGAGTCGGCGGGCCAGCAGGCTCGAACTCCTCAAGGGAGTTCACTACCGCTTAGCTGTTCTAAGGCAGACTCGAAATGATGATGAAAGCGCCAATGACAAGGAAGACGACCATCGAGAAGTATCGAATCCTCTGAGGAGTGAGCATTCTGCCCAACCTGCTGCCGAGGGCTGTCTCGAAGGCTGTAGCTGCTATCAGCCCAGTACAAGCAGCTGAGAAGACCAGGATTGGATTGGAGTAGCGGACCACCAGGACTATCGTCAGTACTTCGGTTGCATCCCCTGCTATGTCCAGCAGAGCCAATGCCGCGACCATGCTAAAGAAAGCCATCCAGGGATCGGACTGCCGTTCCACGCGCCTCTCCTCCTTCTCGACCTCTCCATGATTCACGACACCCCGTGCTTCCCAGAGCCCATAGCCCATCATGAACCCTCCTCCTGCGAGCCTGACCCAGAGAATCGGAACAACGGCACCAATCAGAGTCCCTGCTGTGACGAATACGGTAGTCGTGGTGATGAAGGCAGTCACGCCGGCAAGAAACACGACTACTGCACGAGTCTTAGAGGCCAACGCGAGCAAGAGCAGAGCGTCCTTGTCCGTCAGTTCGGTCACGAAAAGCGCAAAAGCTATCGTCGCGAAGGCCACTGGAAGGGGGTCGACCATCAGAGGTCACTGGCGAAGCTCCGAAGGGCTAGACTGGTGGTCAAACCGCGAGCAGAGACTCCCACGCTGAACTCTATTCCGTCTTCGTAGGCCGAGATGGACGAATCCTGACCTTCCATCCGCGGCTGCGGAGAACTGCGGGATCCAGCGCGTATGGTAACTGTGCGAGAAGGTGCATGTCGCCGCGTAACTATTGACCATTGCCGCGGCCCTTGTCCTGGTCGGCGACCTTCCTGTTCGCCATCAGGAACAAGCTGAGCCCGGCCATCATGAAGACGAAGGCGACGGCCAGACCTAAGGTCGAGCTTCGCTTTCCAATTTCATACAGGGAGGCGGGGACGAGGATCATCGCAATGATACCCAAGATGGTCGGCGTCCTGAGGGAAACGAGGTCGAAGCGCGCGGTAATCAGATAGCTGAAGAGAACCATCACAATCGGGAAGACGAGGCCGAACCTGCCCGTGAGGAAATCGTTCACTGCTCCGGAACCGTCAGAGAACCCGTTGGCGTAAAGCGCACAAACGAACGCAAGTATGAAACCAGTTACAGCAATGGTCTGCAGCGTGTTACCCACTGAACCCAACTTCGCCGGCCTTCCCGCAGGAGCAGTAGAGTTGATCTCAAGCACGACCCCCAGCATCACGCAGAGCGTCCCTGCCAGGAACAGAATCGGATCCCTAGTGACAGTCAGATAGACCGAGCCCGGGAGGACAAGTGAGATCCCGCTACCCACCCAGAGATACAATGCATAGGCCCCGCTCGCGATGAAAGGGACCATGTAGAGGAGGACGGACGCATCGTCCGAGGATAGCTTCTTGCTCATCGGTCAGCGTGCGCGACCTGACAGGGCTTAAAACTGTTGCTTCTGGGTTATTGATTTGTCCAGGCATCGTACTGCATCCACTCGTGCATTTGCGCGCGCCATCAATGCATTGACGGTCACCCTTTCATTGGCGGTTTCCTTCCTAGGAGAACTTGCCAGCGATTCTGGGAATCTGATCGTCCTGAGAACGGTCATTCGCCTTTCTACGGTCGGGCCAGGCAGAAGGACGGCTCTTGATAGAGAGGATTGTTCCCCCGCTCGGGTTTTGGTCGGTGAGTATCAAGTGTATTGTGAAGTGTACGTCCTGAATAAGTGGGGCCTTCCCGATTAAAGAAGCGCGAGTCGCATGAGAGACATCATTGGGGCGACGCCGAATCAGCATTCAGGGTCGGCTGGTTCAGGACATCGCGAGCTCAGATTCGAGACGGCGGCATATCTCGGTCTGTCACTTCCGAGCCTTTCAGTAGCACTTGTAAGGGATGCCAGCAACCGTTCGACACGTCTACCAACGTCGTGTGACGCTTGCCAGAAGATGATAAGCAACTACCCCTACATTGCCAAACATAGCAACTATGGTCGTCATAGGAAGTATCACATCTCTTGTGCTTTGAGAATAGGGCTAGTATTGCAAGTCCCGACGCTCGGCACGGGCGAAGTCCGATCCCGAACCCGAAGAGCGCAAGCTTAGAGGCACCTAACTGGCTGGCTGGCGTAATCCGGAGCAAGACTGAGAGTATCGTTCTCTGCGTCCCAAGGGGCATCCGATGAGATTCCCGTTCAAGATCCATTCCCCCTCCCCAGCCAACTCTCCACGACCCCGATGAAACCCGCCATAGTCAGCACCCCACCTACGGCAGCAAAGAGGAGGCTCCAGTAGAGGTATGTGTAGATGGGATCAGTGGGCGGGGGGGTGATTGAACTTGGCGATGCGATTGCTTCACGTTGAAACTTTGAGAGCACGACCTGAATGGAAGCGAATGCGGCGGCTATGAGAGCGAGCCCCGCAAATAGAATGACAGAGAACTTCTTGCTGAACATGAATCCTTCCCACTCAGACAGGCTGTGGTCCGTCCTCCTATTAGGATTGAGGTGGAGACTCAGTCAACTGACATCGGAGTCTGGGATTGGTTCCTTCCAGCTAGCCAGCGTCCGCTGGCTATTCAAGTCACTTGGGTCTTCGAATCCCCATCTATGAATTGGATGTTGCACGGAAGAAATGAGTCACGAAAGCCCAGATCTCAATGGATTTAGTCTGAGCCAGGAATGCTTTCGTTGTTCTGGGGCGAGGGCCTGCGTCTTCGGAATGCTCTGGCTTTGCTGGGTTTCACGTGATGCTCGAAGCCGCTCCGCGAAAGCCCCAAGAGCATGGCGGTCAGGCACGGGAGGTGCTCCGCCCGAAGGTCAGGTAGGCTGTGTGCCCGACCATTATGTTGGCAGGTCTCGTCATCCCGACTCTGGCCTCTAGATGTCTCATGAGCACTTCCACGGTCTCGATAGAGACAAACCCTTCCTCGATCATCTTGGCCACCAACTTCTCCGCCTGGTTGGTAGTAGGGGTGATGGCCACCATCGGCGCCGCCGGCCTTAGGCTCTCCCTCATGCTGCTGACGACCTCCCACGGGTCTCCCACATCCAAGACTCCTGCATCCATACCCCTTTCCTTGAAGCCTTGCCTAGAATCCCCCACGGTGAAGGTCACGAACCTTGAGAGGCTCAACTTCTCAATATTCTTCCTAGCCACTTCCTGGAATTCAGGCCTGATGTCGTAGGTGTAGACCATGCCTTCCGGTTGGACAAGATAGGCCATTAAGGCAGTCGTCGCTCCCGTGCCTGTCCCAGTTTCAATCACTCGCGAGCCCGAATGGATGCCGAGCTTCACCACGATCAGGCCGAGGTCCTTGGGGTAGACAACCTGGGTCTTTCTCGTCAACTTCATGATTAGATCCTCGATGGTCGGCTTAAGTATGGTCACGGTGTCGCCCAACGTAGTAGTCACGATGATTCCATATCCCCTGCCTACAAGCGAGGAGACATCAAGAACCCCGAGATGCGTGTGGAGTTTCGGAGTATCTCTCGGCCTGACCAGCCATCTCCTCCTCCGATCCCTGTACACGAGGATCAGGGAATCTTCAGCAATAGTCTCGATCTGCTGTACCGTCACCTTGGCGTCGCTTTCCGTGAGGTCCACTCGTCTACGCCCGCCACCAGTCGTACCTGAGGAACTCAACTGTCTTCTTGCTGGGGTCGGGAATAGCTATGATGAACTGCTTCCGCACGGTGGTCGCGAGCCTCCCAGACCTAACCATCGCGGTCGCAGTCATGGTAGAGGTGAGCCCCATCACCTGGATGATGTAGGGAGCATGGTCGATCCCAGGTCCGTGCTCGTAGACAGCGAAGTCTGAGCCGAACTTGATCCCTGGAGTGACAACGTAACCAGCCTCCCTCAGCTTCCTGTAGACCATGAATTTCTCCCTGAAATCAGTGTATGAAGCTTCGCAGACCTCCTGGAGCTGCTTCAAGAGCAACTCGTTGCCCGACTGGTCCTCGATGGCGATTACCTTTCTCATCGTCAGGTAATAGGCTTCCATGAGGTCGAGGACTAGCGGAGCGTCGAACTCGAAGTCCTTCGGCTTCGGTATGCCAAGTGGCTTCCCATAGTATCCGTCCTTGAAGAGACGCCTCGAAGCTTGGATATCCCAGACCACGACCCTGTTCTCGAAGAGCCTGCCCCTCGCCTTCTGCTTGGGCATGGCTAGAGCCCTAGCGCTAGAATTGTGTTCGCGTCTGCGGCACTTAGCACGGCATCCGCACAGTCTTCGATCGATTCGAGAACTTCCTTGACTGCGATCAATTCCTTGACATTGGACGCGGTCTTCATCGTCATGGCGATGTATACTCTGTACTTTGAGTCGATCGAGCTCTCAATCTGTTGGACCTGTGCGGCCATCTGGATCGATTGTTCCGAGTTAATCGAGAGTGCCCTGATACTTTCGTTGAGTTTCGAAATACCGTCGATCAGAAGGCCGAGCAACTCGGTTATCGCCTCGCGGTACTTCTTGTTTTTGGCCGATGCTCGCGGGAGCTGCGACATTCTAAACGCGACCCCGTTTATGTGCCCGAAGATGTCCTCCACCGAGAAAGCAGCCCTGAGCATATCTTCTCTGTTCACGAGCAGTGTTCCCACTTGAGAGAGCTCCCTGATCAAGGCGCTCCTGAGCGTCACGACGTCCTCTTCCGCCTTCTTGACCTTCTCGAGGGCTGATGCGACCTGCATCTTGTCTCCCTTGGTTAGGGAAACGTATTCGTCAAGGAGGACCCTCGTCGCGTCCAGGACCCTCCTCATCTCATCCTGGAGGACCACTACAGTACGCCGTCTGGCTTGAATCTCATTCTCTGGACCAGACATGAAAAGCGCTCGCTTCAAGCCTTGAGTAGGTTTGGATATAAGACTGGGCCTTCGTCCGAAAGGCTGCAGGCCGCCGCCCATCCAACCGCGCTACCACTTGCCCGAGTCCTTCACGTAGTCTCTAGGCGGCACTATCAGGTTAGTGAACTCCATCAGGCGTTCACAATCACCCAGAGCGCCTCTAAGAACGCAAACCACAATTGGCCATCACCCCTTAAGTAAGACAGTCGAATGCGCAGAGGTATGTCTGTGGTCCAGAGTTTCTTTCGTCACTGCCCATCGTGCAGTAGAAGATTCGAAATCAGGCTTGTAGGCAAGAAACCCGTTGGTTCGAAGAACTTTGTCGACAAGGAGACTCACCTTCGGATCGCTCCTCCCTACGGGGCTAGACGCTCTCCACCGCTGACGGCAGTACTCGAGGAGGGTAAGCCGTTCGTGGTTGATGTCGAGAAATTTCAATATGAATACAGATGCAAGCATTGTGGACATGAATGGTCAGAGATTCGTCAGACAGAGCACAGGGTAGGGTCTAAGGGCTATACTGGGGATTGAATCTCAAGGCTAACAGAATCCATGGATGGCGACTGTCAACAGCGAGACGAATCTGAGCTAGATGCCGGAAAGTCAACAGAGCCTACAAGAATATCCACGAGGTCATATTTGCGGACTACAGGATGACGGTAGAGCGCCCGAACGATACCCCCCTCAAGAACCGGGTGTTGTCTTGCCACATGACCGGATCCGCTGAAAAGGAAATTTCTGGAGAGAGTTCACCGAAACATCAAGTAGCCTGGTCGCAGTTTATCTTCGAGCCGCTTAGAGTCGCTGTTCTCGACGTTAGGAGTAAATAGCCAACATTACCAGTTTCATCGACCCTGATTGAAGAATGGACTGGCTGCTTCTGTTGTGGTTCTGGTTTTGGTGCTCGGTGGGGCGACGGGATACTTAATCGGTGTTGCAAACTCGCACACCAATATGACTACAACAACCACATACACCTCTGCTACATTCACCTCGGTCTCGGACAACGGAATCTATTTGATGAAGGTGAACGGGTCGTTCTACTGGGCTGACGACGTGTCCAAGGACATCGTAATCGGGATGCCAGGATACAGCTACTTCTTGAACGGATCGGTTACGTTTGATGGGGTGAAATTTCAGACCATATGCCCTTCAAATTTCCGAGACTGCCCAGGCTCTAACAGTTCGTCCACAATAGTGTTAGCAGGGGCAATCCGTTTCAATATGACGTTCTCAGACAAGAGCACGGAGATTGTGGGGGACGTCATTGGGGATTCAATTTACATGTTCGTCCTTTCGCACCACTATCCAAGAGCAGGTATGCTCATTGAGTATGTCAACGATTACCCGCACAATTCCGTAGTATACGGCGTGTTCCTGCTAGTGTCGTCCTGTTGCGCGCCCCCGTACCTGGACTAACATCTGTGCCCGAGCCCCAACTAGAATAGAGGGTTTGGACTCCGGAGTCATTTGGAAACCACTAGTGCTTTGAACTGCCCTTTCGGTCCGACCGATTCAGCCCTCTTTTCCTATTTACTCACTTTTCAGTGGTCTGCTTGATTATGTCCTGAAGGGGTTTCGCAAAAAGCGAAGTGAACTCCATCGGGAAGATGTACTTGGTCGACGGGCTAGCACCGAGAGCCTTCAATGTGTCCAAGTACTGAAGCACCATCGTCTTGGAGTCGATCCCCTTTGCAGCCGCAAAGATCTGGTTGAGCGCCCCAGCGTAGCCCTCTGCCCTCAGAACCGAAGCCTGCTTATCGCCCTCTGCCCTGAGGATGTTAGACTTCTTGTCACCCTCGGCGACCAGTATCGAAGCCTCTCTCCGTCCATCCGCCTCCGTGACCGTAGCCCTCCTCGTCCTCTCCGCGGACATCTGCCTGACCATCGCCTCCTGGACATCCTTGGGCGGACGGATCTCCCGGATCTCCACGTTGGTCACCTTGATCCCCCATCTTTCCGTGACCTCGTCAAGCTTGGTCCTGAGGACCTGGTTGATCTGCTCCCTCTTGGCGAGCAGTTCATCAAGCGGAATGTCTCCGACGACGGCCCTGAGCGTCGTCGTCGCGATGCCTATCGACGCCCCTTCGAAGTGCTGGACTTGCACGACGCTCTGGGCTGCGTCAGTCACCTTGTAGTAGATCAGGAAGTCGATGTCGGTGGGCGCGTTGTCCTTCGTGATACATGTCTGATGAGGAACCTCGAGGTACCTCTCGCGGAGGTCTATCTTGTTGACACGATTGATGAACGGGAAGACGAAGACTACCCCGGGCCCCCTCGCCCCAGTCAACCTGCCGAGAGTGAACTGGACCAGCCTTTCGTATTCCCTGACAATCTTGACACTGTAGCCGATGAACCCGATGACAATGATTATCACGAGCGCGTAGATCACGTAGCTGATTTCGGCCCCAGTCGACAGCTGCAGCGCAATTGAGCTGAGAATGCTCATTTTTCCAGTTTCTCTACTATCAGCTCCAAACCGTCTACTGCTATAACCTTTACCGAGTCTCCACGCTTCAAATCTTTATTCGAGGTGACGCTCCACTCTTCTGCCCCGATGCGGGCATCACCCTTGCCGCCCGCGACGAGGTCTGTCTTCATTTCACCAGTCTTACCTATGGTGGCGGACGAATCGTAGACCTTCGGCCTAGCCATCAATCCGGCTCTGATCCTTCGTAGGTAGAGACTCCCTATCACTATCGCAGCCCCGAGAGCCACGATGAGTGCATACGTAATGTTAGGAATGCCCGAGAAGTTGGCCGGAGGTACTGGAGGCAATGAGGGGTTCGGAGCCGAGGCTGGTGGGAACTGGAATATGAACAGGAACCCCACGATGAAGACTACCACTCCGACGAGGGCGCTGATGCCGTGTTGCGTCTTGACCTCGAGGAAGATGAAAGCGGCTCCGATTATCATCAGCGCAACCGACAGCGGAGAGGCGCCGAAGACGCCCAGCCCGAAGAGCGCCAAGGCGATTACGGTTGCGCCCACGAATGTGAAGACAAACGTCGGGTGGTATATGTCGAAAAGGATCAAGAAAATGCCTAACAAAAAGAGGAGGCTGGACACGTTCGGATCGCTAAAGATTGAGATGAGAATCGAGCTGATCCCCGGAGTGTTGATAGGCGTAGAGGCGGGAAGTCCGAACTGCGCCTGCAAGGCCCCGACGACAGAAGTCGCGTCCGTGACATTGGTGATGACACCGTACTTGAAAGCCTGCGCGTCAGTGTAAGACAATCCAAGCGTGACCATCCGACCAGTGGCGGTCTCATTCCTCTTGTTGGCTTCCGTCAGTGCCTGCATGTAATTGGTGAAGGCTGAAATGTCCTTTGCCATCGTTGAGTTCACCTCGCCTGTCGGGATCCCTGACACTATGGGCGTCGCCGAGCCAATCACAGTCCCGTTGACCATGTAGATCTCGTTCGAAGCCTCGGCGATGTACGAGCCTGCAGAAAAGGCGTGGGCTCCCAGCGGAGCCACGAGGGTCACAAAATTCCCCCCCCACTGCTGGTAGCTGGAAATCGAATTGACCATCGACTCCATGTCTCCTCCGTCCCCGCCGTTGGTGGATAGAATGAACACAATGTGACCGTCGCAGGCGGCCTCGGCGTTCGCTACTGTCGTGGACATGAAATTGGCTGCCCCGGGGTCGATGTCAGCGTTCAGCGAAGCGATGTAGTACCCGGTCTTGGAGGTGCAGCCGTCAGCGTGGACCGGCGCGAACCCACATACAAGCGCCACGAGGAGCGCAGCGACGAGGAGAAGCCTCAGTGACTTCAAGGCATCTGGGCACCCCTGACGGGTCTGACATAAACGCTATGGAACCTGCAGGCGGGGGTGCTGGCGACGCCGAAGACTGCCGAAACGCAGATACCTGGATCACACAGGCGGGGAGGCAGACTCGCCGGCAGGGGCGTCGAAGGATCTCACGCAGAAGCTTCAATCTTCTTGAGCTGGCTGTTGTACATCTCCACGATCTCTTGGACAGTGGTGGCGTTCTCAGCGCGCTTGTCGTCTCTGATCTTCCCCGTGAACTTGGGGAACCTCAATGAAATCCCTGACCCTGGCCTGATCAATCCCATGGCCGCGGTATGAATGGGCGACAGAGTCAGCTCGGACGCAATCGTCTCGATGACCAGCTGCGGCCTGAACCAAACGTCGGGCACTATCTTCGACTCGACGTTCTGAGGTTTCACGTGCGTTTCCAGCGGCTTCAGGAGCTTCGGAATCTTCTTCAGGTCTTCATCGGAGAACCCAGTCCCGACCTTGGCTATGCTGGTGAAGAGGCCCCTCTTGTCGTCGTACGCCCCCAGAAGGTAGGTCCCGTATCTCCCCGTCCGCCTTCCCTTGCCATGAAAGGCTCCTATGATGGGTAGGTCGATGGTGTCAGTTAGTTCGCTCCTGTACTCCCGCTTGAGCTTGATCCAAGCGAACTCCCTGGCACCGGCCCTGTACGTCGAATCGGGGTCCTTGACGACGAGGCCTTCGCAGCCGTTCTGGATTGCCTCCTGCATGAAGCCCTCGATTACCTCGGGGTCGGAGGATGTGAGAGCGGGCACTGGCCGCGTCCTCTCGGTCGTCTCCACTACTTTCTCCATCTTCTTCCGCCTCACGGAGTAAGGCTTTCCCGTGAAGTCGGTCTGTCCGACCAGCAGGAGGTCGAAGAAGTTCAGAGCTACAGGATAATCGACCACTGCCTGGTCGATCCCATACTTCCTTCTCCTGTGCATCAGTTCCTGGAACGGCAGGTACTCGCCCGTCTCTTCGTTGATTGCCACCACCTCAGCCTCCAGAATCGCGCTCTTCGCCAAGACGTGCTCGCGGACCAGGTCTACGGCGTCAGGATAGTGTTTCGATATCACCTCCAGCCTTCGAGAGAACAGTGCGACCTTGTCTCCGGACTTGTGGATCTGAAGGCGTTCCCCGTCGAGCTTGTATTCTGAGACGACCTCCTTTTCGCCCATCTTCCTGACGATGGCCCTAGCGGATTCGAGCCTCTCGGCGAGCATCGGCCTGATGGGGACGCCGACCTCCACCTTCGCAGACTCGAGCCCCTTCAGGCCCTTGAGCGCAACCGCCTCGACGACAAAGCCGAGATCCGGGTGGACGTTGTACGCACGCTCGACTTTCGCCCTCTCCTGCTTGCCTCCCAGGAAGGCCGCGGCCGCCGCATCGAGGATAGTGTAGTCGGCTGCACCAAGTCTGAGCTGGCCTGTCACCGTCCTCATGATGAACTTGGCCTCCTGAGGAGACGCGTCGTTCAGTAGGCTGACGAGCTCTTTGAGCTTAACTTCCACCGAGCCAGCGCCGCTCTGACCTGCCATCCTGAACAGGGTCGAGTAGACTCGCTCGAGCGTAAGGGTCTCGGAGTAAAGCGTTCCCTGTGACCTCCTAGGGAGTAGCCGCTCGGCAGCAGTGCCTATGTCCCCCGCCTTGATGTACGCGTTGTAGACGACGTTTGAAGGAAGCCCGGTTGCTGTGCTGATGGCCCTGAGTGCCATCTTCTCGGCCAGCCCGAGTTCGATCCCTTCGTAGTCGGGACGGAGTTTTCCCTGAGTGAGGTACACCAGCCTCCTGAGCTCGTCCTTAGGGGTCGCGGCGAGCAGTGCCGCCATGACCTCAGTCATCTCATTCCTTCCCGAGATGGACTCCAGCTTCGCGTACGCATCAGCAACCACAGAGTAGTCCAAGGCCTCTCCTTCGTAGGGGAGGCGGTTAAACTCCTTTTCTCGTCCACTCGGGCAAAGCCTTATCTCCACTCTACTCTTCCTGGTCTTGAAGCCAGTTGGGTGGAGTCAAGAAGAAGTCGCTAGCCTCGATGGAGAAGAAGCAGGATTCGCAGGACACAGAACAACAGACCGGAGAGGCGCCGAAAGGGAAAAAGGGAACGGAACAAAAAGCGGCGCCGCAGCAACACAAGCGACTCCCCTTCCTCGTCCCCAAGATGACTGAGGAGGATATGATGAAGAGCCTCGCCCCGCTCAAGGCAATCACCATCTACACGGCGTCAAGGGCGCTCGGGGTGAATGCATCAATCGCGACAGGGCTGCTCCGCGACCTAGAAGTCAAGAAGATGATCTCAAAGGTCGGGGGCTTCAGCGGGCATTCGATCTGGTCAGTCGCGCCGAAGGCGTAGTCACTAGTCTAGCAGGGACGGACACGTCACTACACAGATAATGCTGGCCAGGGAGGTCCGTCGGCTCCGCGGACTCCTTAAGTTGAAGGTCAAACACTCTCAGAATTCGAAAGGACTCGAGGTGTCAAGATTGCCCCGTCGTGGGCGGTTCGCTGAGAGAGAAACGCACCGTATCACCCGCCCTCAGCCCCTCGAACAGCTCGAGACCCGAGTCGACCTTCCCGAGCGGGTTGAGCGGGCGGTCGCTTCTGGCCTCTTGTACGAAGACGCAGATCAGACCCCCGGATGCGAGGAAAGCGACGTCTCCTCTGACGAACGAAATCCGGGGTTTCTCGACTCCGACCTTGAGGGGGGTGAAAAGGCAGCACATCCCCGGTTGAACGTTGATCCTGCTGTCAATGGGAAGGATTCTCATGATGGCGTTGATTGAAAGAGGAGAAAGATGCCGGTAGAGAGAGACCTTGGCCTGACCTCCCCCAATGAACGAGGCAACACAATTGACCCTGGAGACAGAGCCCGCGAGAGGTTCAGTGGCCAATAGTCAGACCCTGCCTCCGCAGCTCTTAAGCGCTTTTCCCACTTCCATCGGCAAAGACTTATCTGATGACCCAAGAGAGCGAGATATCTCCGAGGATTCCTGTTGTCACCTGCGAAAACACCGAAGAAACCTAGACAGCCCTCAATCGCCGCGTTTGAGGTCAAAATCGGCCCTCCCAACCTGACGAGGTTCGAGAAGGCAAGAATAGTCGGGGCCAGATCCCTTCAAATCGCGATGGGAGCGCCTCCCTTCATCTCTACAGAAGGTGCGTATCGTGGACCGATCGAAATAGCAACGGCTGAGCTTGAGGAGGACGCCCTTCCTATCTCAATCAGAAGGTCGCTTCCCGACGGAACTACTCAGGACATACCAATAAAGGCCCTCACCAAATAGCGGGCGAGAGTCGGCCTTGAGGACGAGAATCTTCGTCACCGCGACGCTGCCTGATCAGGCAAGAAGCATCCTTGAAGGCCTCGACATCGTCGAAAGTGAGACAGACGACGCGACCCTAGCCCAGTGCCAAGTTCTGATGGCGTGGCCAAAGCAAGCCGGAGAAGAGCTCCTCAGGAAGATGCGGAGCCTGAAAGTGATTCAGGTTCTGTCGGCGGGGGTTGACGGAGGGATTTCGCCTCACTCCCTTCTGGCATTCAAGTCTACTCTAATGCGGGTGCGTACACAGAACCGGTTGCCGAGCACGCGTGGGGGTTGCTGCTTGGCGCTGCCAAAGGACTCCACGCAAGGAGACAGAGACTAGTGCCGAGCGCGCGCGCGCTCGGCGGCGAAGTTCACAACAACAAGATGGAACGGATGAATGGAGAGGTCAAAGACAGGGAGAAGGTCATGCGCGGTCTCAAGCGAGACGACACGTCCATCCTGAAGGGCTATCAGCTATTCCACAACTTCATCCGACCCCATGAGGCACTTGGCGGAAGGACGCCCTCGGAGGCGGCAGGGGTCAAAGTGGAGGGCGAGAACAAGTGGCTGACGATAATACAGAACGCGGCCAAGAGCGACTAAACCATCAGAGGAACCCTCTGATAGTCCATGCGTTTGCTAACTCCTCGAAGAAACCGTCAATTAACCGCTGGCTCCTCAGAACTGATAGTCTGGATTAGCGCCAAAAAGGGCATATTTCGTCTTCGTGACGGACGGAGAGTATGTCTTCATCAGAAAACGACGAGCAGGGGACAAAATACAAGTTCAAAGGTAAGTTCGGTGCGAACCAGATAACTCCACACCCTGTTGCGGAGGCGTCTTATGAGGCGGTAGATGCTTTCGTCAAGCAAATCCTTGGTCTGACAAAGAACGGAGAGACAGATTCAACAGCGACGAAATCCTGAGCCGTGGCCCGACGCTTAACAGAAACAAAATTCTGAGTCGTGGCCCATCAACCTAACAGAGCCCCTACCCCCGATTCTGTTAACTGATTAGGTCTTCGGGTTCTGCACCTCGTCCCAAAAACAATTGGAGCAACGGCGGTAAGGTCCACCGTATTCATTGTCCATGATTAGTCTTGTTTCTCCACAATCGGGACACACACCATCAACGTAGTAGGCCACAATCTTGTCTGACTGAGCAATGTCTTCATCGGTCACCCAATTCGCCGGAGAGTATTCGATAATCGTGCTGGGATCATCACCCGAGAAGTCATGCTGCCTGTACAGGTTATGCAAGGCCATAGCACTCCGCGGGACTCCAGCTTCGATGACAGCCCCCAGTCCTTTGAGTTCATCCGGGGGTATCAACGCTGAGTGTGAAGCGTGAAATCCATCCTGCAATAGGAGCCTTTTGATTAACTGTCGGACCTTATCGTCCTCCCGTATGGACCTACCCATGAGATACTTCAGGTTCTCCTCTGTTTGTCTTAGAACTCTCCCAGTTGCAGCCTTCAAGACCCCATCACGGCTTTTCTCCATATCGAGAATCGAGACCCAGTTCCCTTTGTATTTGTACTGAGACTCGACAGGGGTAAAATTGGCATGGGTCCCACAAAGTATCTTATCGGCCGCGAGCGCAATGACGGTCGCCGCGCTATATGCTTCCTCAGGAACAATCACGGTCAGCGAACCCATGTGTTTTCTTAACCGAGTCGCAATCATGCTTCCAGATGCGGTGAGGCCTCCTCTCGAATCCAGAACAATGGCAAGCGGTTGTGCATCGCCCATCTGATCGAGGACAGCTACGAGTGAAGTGTAGCTCTGTTCGTTTATGATCCCGCCGCCGTTATTCGCATTTCTATAGAACGTGATGACCTTGGCATGGGTTTCTCGCTCCAAGTTCCTGATTACTTCGAGCCTGTCCAGAACCTGACCGAACTTCACGCTCCGCTCCTTCCTGCCAATGCCAAGATCGATGAGTCCAATTCGGACAAGACTTTTCGAATTTCTTGGTAGCCTTCGCGCTCCTTCTCGATAGATTGCTTGAGGAGCGATCCGATTTCGTGTTCTAATTGCTTCGAGACAATCGGAACCATTATGCTGCGAACCTCACCGAAGGGCAAGTGTTTGATGACTGTCCCAATCGAATGGCGTTCCGCCTGCGCCTTACACAGTTGGGAGTTTAGAACAGCCGTTAGGTAATACGGGTCAACGGAAGGCGATCTAATTCGTACTATCCCTCCGCTTGCCAAGCAATCGGGAAGCTCGGCATCGGTGACCATTGCTGTGCCGATCGTTCCATCCTTCGAATAGAGTACCTCGCCTTCATGTGGTTCGAATTTGTCCCTCAAGTCAAAGAAGACGTTCTCCCGGACAAACTTGTCACTTTGGCTTAGTTGGAGTCCCTTTTCTGCGATGTTGGAGATTCTCAGGAACAAGCGTCCCCCGCTATCGACATAGGAGTTGGAACCGACGTTAACCCCTTGAAGCAATCTGCTTATCTCGCCCAGTTTCTTCACTTTGAACAGGCCACTCTTCTGCCCGCTTTCGAGGATTTGCAGAATGTCAGTGAAGGCCGGTCTGAAGTATTCGACATCAAGTCTTCTTCCAGCCTCAACTTCAGAGAATCTTGTGAGAAAAGTGTTGGATGGCTTCGGCTTTTCCGTCATTTGGAGTGCCTCCGATAGCCTCTCCTTTGCAATGGAATACTCCTGCTTACCTTTGTACACCTTGCCGATTGCCGATTGCAACTTATCAGAGATAATAGGTCGCTGCGCTTCGGGCAGCAATACAACTCGCAGGTTTCTGATGGGATTGAGTTCAATGTGAGGCTGCGCTAAACGAGACCTCATTCGTTGCAACTGTGTCCTGCCAAACCTGCAAGACAGGAATGCGGCGAGATACTCTGATGATACGTCCTCCTTGACTACCACACCCACAACGTCTTGACTGATATTGACTCGACCCAGATGCTTCGGAATGATTGCTACTTTCTCCCCGGCGTATGCCCCTGTTTTCGTAATGACGAGATTCTGAGGTTTCAGACACGTCTTGCCCTCCGCAATATTCTTCTCTTCGGAAATGTAGGTGAGCCCTGATTCTTCAATCACAAGGTCCCGTATCTCTGACACACGAATGAACGGTACTCCAGCATCTCGGTACTCGGTCTTGAGGATCGAGAATATGCCCTTCCGAATGCTGACCGTCAGATCGCTCATCGGGGCAATGCTGGCAGTTGGATTACGTCCAGCGTTCTCAATGATCGATTCGACTTCAAGGAATTGCGGATGGTAGAACTCAGCGTCCAGCCTGTCGGCTATCTTCGCGAAGGTGACTGTGGATAACACCGCCAATGTGGCCCACTAAAACCTCAGCCCATTGGCTTGCTTGAATGAATCAAACGCCTTGATGATGTCCTCGACATCGGTATCAACGTCAGCGTCGTCCTCATTTGTCACTACGTTTCCTTTAGAATCCACCAGTTGACCTTCAGCATTCTTTCTATGAATGACTCTTCCTCTGATGTCGAATCCGATTCTTTCACAGATTGCCATGAAGATTGGGTAATTGGAGCTTCTCAACTTGAAGAGTTCAGTGGATGATACTTTCTGAAGCAACAGAAGCGAGGTCTTTGCGCTCGCGCCATGTGGGATAAACGTCTCTTGCGGCAAAGACACGACGCCGAGGATTCGAGCATTCTGCTTGATGTATTCTCTGACGTACTCCTGCTGGGCATTGGTCAGGATTCCATCAGGAATCACGATTGCCATCCTCCCCTCTTCCTTCAAGAACTCCAGACATCTTTCGATGAACAACACGTCCGGAACCTGCCCTTCGAGAAGTTCCGCATCATCGGGCGTCCACAACCCCGTCTTCTCACTCTGACTCCACCTGTGGGCAAGCTTGTAATTCTCAAGAATGGTCTTATCAGTTACCAGCCCTCTCGTCCCGAACGGGGGATTCGTGAATAGCGCGATGAACTTCTTGGGCCTTATCTCTCCTGCCCCTGCTTTGTATGCTGTCTCTGCTATCCTTGCGAAGAGGTCAAGCGAGTTCGCAGAGAATATTCCGGTGTGCCCGTCATCGTATAGAATCATACGCATCTTGGAGACTCGCGCCAAGTCCGGGTTGACATCTATTCCACGAATGTGCATCCTGGCGTAATCTGCCTTGATGCTTGCCCGTTCGGGCTCAGAGAGGTGCTTCCGGCTTCGATCAATTCCTTCGAAGACATGTTTCATCGCCTCGACCAAGAAGCCGCCTGATCCGCATGCAGGGTCGATTATTGATTCGTTGTCTTTAGGATTCAGCATCTTCACGGCCAAGTATGGAATCGGGTGCGGGGTGAAGAACTCGCCTCGTTCCCCTCGTTCGTGGGCATAGACGAAGGTCTGGAAAGCAGTTCCCTTCACGTCGGTTTTCGTCCTCAGTAGACTGTATTTCTGAAGCCGGCTCACGACTACCCCAAGGGTTAGAGCCCTGAGATTGATTCGTTCGCTCGGATCGGGGAATACATCTGGGTATGTCTCTTTTACTTTGGTGAACAGGGCATCTATTCGTCTGACAACGTCATTGGGTTGCTCCTTCTCAAGCTCGTCCAATTCTTTGTCTGTAATCCTAAACTCACATCTTTCACTCGGCCCCTTTTCATCAATCATCTTCATGAAGATCAGCTTCAAAACTTCAGTGAAGACCTTCTCCTTGAGAAGTCCTTCATTGGCATAAATGTAGTTATGGCAAGTCTCGAAGATGCTCTTCATTTCGGTGGCCGGAACGAGCTTATCCTTCTGATAGAGGCCGACATCTTCGAGCGTCTCTCCTTTCTTGGGAATGTCTGGAATCTCTCTGTAGTATGGGGCTTTTTTCAGACTCTGAATGTAAATGACCTCTCGTCCGTTGAACCATACGCCAAATTCGGCATTGGTCGGCGCGAAGTACGAGAGGAGTTGGTCCAAGCCATCCTTACGTTCTTGCCGCTTTGTCTCCACGATGATGTATACATTGTCGAAGGTCTTCCTATCGCTTCTGAAGACGACAACATCAGCCGGCCCGATCTTCTTGCTGCCCTTCTTGATGTAGAACTCCGGTATCGTTTGTATCTCGGCAGTTGGGTAGCCGTACTCTTCAACGAGTTTGCGAACGATTATTTGGCGGACATGCTCCTCTGGGGTCGCACGGATCATCCTCTTCGTGATGTAATCTTCGATTTCGGGACTCCGCGCCTCGCTCAAGACTATCGTCGGTTCGTCTTCAGGCAATCGTCTTTGCTCACTCAAATGAGGGTTTCACCTCAGGTCCTTGAAATCTGTCAAACTGTGGGCGTCCTTCAGTCTGGATTTGATAAGACGTTCCCATTCAGCATGAGTAACTACGCCTTTCTTCTCTAAGAGATCCACGAGGGCCACAAGCATATCGTCGAGAATGTCAATGTCCTTCTGCCTTTCAGTCATGGCTTTTCTCCGCCGCGCTGGGGGCACCTTTGCCTCTCTCCTTCCGTGGTATCAAATCCTTGTCTGATAAATATGAGATGACGATGTTCCGCACCACTTCGCTCCTGTTATCGCCCATGTCGTCAGTCAGTTGGTCAACCACGCTCAGAACTCCAGTGGGCAGAGTCACTTGCACCCGGTCTTTGCGCTTGTTCATCCAGCTATCACTACCGGGGCCTTCTGTGAACCGTTCGTCTCTCCCTTGGCCTTGTGCCTTATCGATTGAACAATCAGATCATTCCATCTACCCAATGACTCTATTCCTGCGGCTGTTGCCGGAGTCCGTCCTCCAAGCGCACTGTGAGGCTTGCAGTAGTTGTAATGCACGACATACCCTTCGAGTATCTTTCGGGAGCATTCCTTGTTTTTCAGACCTCTCATTGGCTTCAGTCTGTCCTTCAGGCTGCCATCAGACCGAAGTCCGTATTTCTGTGTTGCCGTGTCACTCTGAGATGTAAGAGGTCAGACGGGCCGTGGGAGACTCATAGGAAATCTTCTCCACAGGCAAACCCGTCGTTGTGCGGACCA